>ERZ761591.47-NODE-47-length-36236-cov-26.488323_pt1 | contig 36236 bp, 59 predicted proteins | sample MGYA00512167_ERZ761591 | MGnify/ENA primary metagenome ERZ761591 (study PRJEB28899, sample SAMN03785559) | bioreactor sludge metagenome | biome: EBPR Sludge; feature: EBPR Bioreactor; material: 0.22µm filtered reactor supernatant | place: Saint Lucia: Queensland...
TACGAGATGCTCAGGAGTCTCGTGGGCTCGGAGATGTGTATAAGAGACAGGACCCCGCCCCGGTCGTCATCGTGCGTACCGTGCGGTATGGTGCTCGTGCGTTTCTGATCGGCGTACCGTGCGGTATGGCGGTGTCGCAACGCTCTGACCAGCATGTTTGCAGCGCCTACGTACCGCATGGTATGGGTCAGTCCCCGTCGTCCTCGAACATGGCGCAGTCGCACCCGTCGATCTCGCACGCCCAACCGTCGGCATGAAACCGGTAGCCATGCAGGCAGTCGCACACGTCCTCGGGGTCAGGGTTGATCGGGTCGGTCATCGTGGCCGTCAACTGCGAGTCATGGAAGGGGAAGCCGTCCATGAACGCACGGGCCTTGTCGTCGTCGTGGAACAGGATCGAGTAGCCATCGGCGTCGTGCCCGAACGGGCCAGTACCAGGCTTCACGGTGATGTCAATGACGCGCATGGGGGCACCTCACGGCAGGATCTTGGCGTGGCCGACGCAGCCGAGCAGCGACCACGTTCCGCCCCGGCCGATGCAGCGCAGCCAGCTCGCGGCGAGCTCGATCAGCAGCATCGTCCAGCTCATTCACCAGCTCCGGGACCGCCGGCTCTGACGTGGCATCTCAGACAGGAGCATGTCGCCGCGAGCACGGTTGCAGCGTAGGTGGCTGGCTGCCTGGTTCCTCCGGTCGGTGGGATGACCGCCTCGGCTGACGGGGATGATGTGCTCGAGGGTCGGCCCGTCGGGGTGTGTGCCCGGCAGGTCGAGGCGCATCGGCTCCCCGCACAGCAGGCACACCCCGCCGCTTGCGGCGATTACCTCGATGCGGCGTTCCCTGTAGGGGCGCCCGTAGAGGTCGCTACGCCGCTTCTGGGCCATCGGTGGGGTACTGCCCTGCAGGGTTCGCCCAGACGGCCCACAGGGGCCGTGCACGGCCGTGTGAGGGGCAGAGAGCCACGCGTGCCATGACGGCGTGCGTGCCGTCGATGGTGACGGCGCGGATGTCGGTGTCCAGCCGCTTGCAACCATCGGCCTGGCATGGGCCGGCGCCGAGCTCGGATCGCACCACGGTTGGCGGTGGCTTGCACCCAGCCGTTGAGTGGGATGCGGCGAGCTGCTGCACTAGAGCCTTGGTGCTGTCCCGCGTGCCGAACACCTCGGCGTTGATGTGGGCATGGCACACGGGACACGTCCACACGTACCCACGGTCGGTTTCGGTGACAGTCATGGCCGCTCGCCCCGCCGCTCTGCCGAGGGGTGGTTGGTCCGTGCTGCTGCGGGGGTGGGCTTGCGTGTGCCGACTCGCACGATCGCCCAGAACGCTGCTGGGCCGCCGATCGCCATCGTGAGGATGCCGGCGATGAGTGCTTCGCGCATGAATTGTGATCGTACTTCGACTGGACCCGGTCACTCTGCGATGAGCGCTCTGAAGCCTTGATTGACCGAGTCCAGCCCACCGGGTCCTTCTATGGACCCGGTGGACCCGGTGGACCCGGTCTGTTTTCACCGGGTCCATGGACCCGGTTGGACCCGGTGTGGACCCGGTGGACCCACTACCCCTAGAACTCGTCCTCAGCGACCCCGTTGGAGGATGTGGATAACTCGTCAAAGGGGCGGCGAAGGGTGTATGAATCGGGCTTGCCGGCACCCCCGCGAACGACCTCGATCCACCCCTCATCGAGCATCTGATCGAGCACGATCCCGATGTTGCGTTGGTGGATACCCGCCCCCTGGATGATTCCTCGGCGGCTGGATGGGCCACCGAGCCGCTCAAGGAAGCGGCTGACCTTGCCCATGTTCGTGGTCTGCCTGATGACCCCTGTGCCGGCCATCTCGGGGGCGTGGACGTCGAGGATGAGCCTGTCGCCCCCGGATTGGGGGGTCAGGCCGATCTCAGCGGCGACGTGGCCGACCACAAAGTTGCCGTTGCGGTCCTTCGCGGTGCGTAGGACGATCTTGCCGGGGGTGTCAGCAGCGAACGCCTTGACCGTCTCGACCATGTAGGCGGCTCCGTCGATGGCCGCCTTCTTGCGTTGGGAGCCGATGCCGAACAGCGGGGCGGCGGTGTCCTTGTTCTTGGGGACGTGGTCAAGCAGCAGGACGGCGGGGCCGAGTTTGGCGAGGGCTCTGGGGATGAGCCTGTACAGCCGGGCCATCTCGTCGTCATTGTCCTTGGTGCCCTGCAGGGATGCGAGCTCGCCGATGGAGTCGATGACGACGAGCGCGACGCCGAGGGTGCGGATCTTGTGCTCGACGTAGGCCATAGCCTTGATCGACATGGCCTTGCCCGGCTGGATGTAGTGGAACCGCTCGAGGATCTCGTCGCCGCCGCAGCCAAGGGCTTTCAGCCGGCCGACGATGCTGCCGGGGTGGTCCTCGAGGTCGATGTAGAGGGCGTGGTAGCCGTTCTGGATGGCTTCGGCGCAGGTGTGTAGCGCCACCCAGGTCTTGCCGCCTCCTGGTTCGCCGTTGAGGGCGTTGAGGCGGCCCGGGTAGATGAGGGCGTCGGTCATCGACGGTCGGTGCTGTATTCGTAGAGCGCCGTCAGTTGATCGTCCTCGATGCCGAGCTCGCGTAGCTGGCGGCGAACGTCCGTGCTGCGTTCCTCCGGGGTGGCGCCGAGGGCAACCAGCTCGATTTCGTGCTTGTCGACCCAGCATGCTTTCCATGTGACCTTCATGTCCGTCTCCTGAGGAACGTTGGTTGTGGGCGTTGGAACGTGCCGGCGACGTGCTCAGCGAGCTCGACGAGCTCCCATTCGTCAGGGTCGTACTCGTCGAGCTCTTCGCCGTCATCCTCGGGCTGCTCGTCGTTGCTGAGCGGCTGCGCGAGGGGTGTTTCAGGCGGGTCGGTGATCGTGCGTTCTCGGTAGTCGGCGCGCAGGTCCTCGTAGGACCCCCGCAGAGACGGCGTGACGGCCACCTGGGCTTCGGCGCCTGCCTCCATGCGGTCCCACTCCTTGAGCGCCTCCACGGGGCCTGAGCGGTCGCTGACGGCCGCTACGAAGCGGCTACGAAGGTCGTCGAGGGCCTCCGCGGCACCGGGGTGGCCGTCGTGGTCGAGCCGAACGAGGGTCATCACGACGGGGAGCATGGAGTCGTGCCGCCCGCCGGGCAGGGCGAGCCCTTGGACGCCTTCTCCGTGGTAGCGGGTCACGGCTTTCGACCAGTCGCCTTCGACGGCGCGCGGGGTGTAGTGGGCGTCGGGGGTGGGCCGTGCCGGTTTCTGGATGCGCTGCCATGGTTCGGGCAGCCAGGCGAGCTCGTCGAGCTTCGGGGGCCTGTCCATGGGGGTGCCGTCGGGTGCGTACCAGCGATACAGCCGCCCCTCGACGACGGACGGCCAGACGACGGCGTAGCGGTGGTGCCGTTGGATGGCTTCGATGGCGGGGGCGAGCTTGCCGGGCAGGACGAGCTCGTCTGTGCATCGGTAGAAGGCGATGCGTGACGGCCCGGGGCCTCGGCTGGTGGACGTCCACGTGTCCGGGAGCGGCCCGTAGAGCCGCTCGAGCTGCTCGAGCTCGGCGGCGCCCTTCTTGGAGCCGTAGTCGTCGACGTCGATGCCGACGACCCCGTTGGGGAGGCGTAGGGCGACGTTGGCGTGTTGGTGGCGTGGCTGGTTGCGCCAGGCGACGAGGGTGGGGCCGTCGGGGTCGTCGCCTTGGTGGCCTGTGTGCCCGTCTGGTGGGGGCCATTTGGCGCCGGCGGGGATCGGGAGCACCCCACGCCATCCGGCCTTCGTGTAGCTCGTCAGGGAGGCGACGTAGGGGCCTGTGGTGGGCTCGCGAGCGGCTGCGGTCATCGCTTGGGGTACCTGCCGCGACGCCGCACCTCGGGCACCTCGCAGCACGCCTGCCGGCATCCCCAGTAGCGGTATCCAGAGGGGGTGCCGTGCTTGTCGGCGGGCATCCGGGCGAGGCGTTGGGCTCGGCGTTCGGCGTCTCGTGCGCGCCGTTGTTGGGTTGGTGTGGGCATTCCCGCTCCCGCTGGTTGGTTCCCGCCGTCCGTGGCTTGCGTTCTGACCGTTCAGGGGGCCGCCCCGACGTGTGCCGTGGCGGCCTGGCTCAACGCTCAGAAAGCATCGGACTCGGGCACCGGCGCGCCGGTGCGGACGTAGGCGGGGACCGTCTCGCGCGCCGTGCCACGGGCCTTGGCGTACTCCTCGCGGCACTGAGCGGTGAGAGCGGCTTCTTCTGGCTTGGCGTCGCGGATCTGGAAGCTGAGGATGTGCTTCGGGATCGTCAGCCGGACGCCGCCGGCGCCGATGTCCGTCTTGAGGTCGAACGTTGCCTTGACCACGTTGCCCCGCCGGAAGTTGCCCTTGGCGTCGATGGCGTTGCGCCACGCCAAGCCCACACCCTGGGGTCGGGGTGCGTCCTTGGCGGTGAAGCGGTTGTGGCCGCTGATGAAGAAGTTGACGACGGTCCCGACCTGGGCTGGGACCACCTCGGCGTCGTCGCCCTCGCCGATCAACATCAGGGCGTTGGTGCCCGGCATCAACAGGACGGTGAGGATGTCCTGCGTCTTCTCCTTGACCACGCCGTTGTACTCGGACGTGGCGCGCCGGCGGCCCTGCGGACCCTTGACGTACTTGGGGGCCTTGTCGTTGTAGTCGACGACCATGCCGACCCACTGCTGGCCCTGCTCCTTGAGCGTGAGGTACGGGTAGCGGGGACGGCTGATGGTGCCCGAGCCGAGGTCGTCGTCGAACGGGTCGAAATCGTCGAAGCTCATGATGGTTTCCTGTCTGGTTGTTGGGGCGGGTCCCGCTCGTTAGGCGGCTTGGTGGTCGACGCCGAGCCAGGTCGGTGCACCGGTGGCGTCGTCGAAGGTGATGGTCGGGTTGGCGGCGATGACGGCGATGGCCGCCTGCACGAAGCGCTGTGCCTCGTCGATGGTCAGTGACCCGATCGCCGGGCCGAGCTCGACGGCGGGTTGTGCCGCCTCGGGCAGCACCATGGCGAGGGTCGCCCGGATGAAGTCGTCGGTGAGGTCGTCGCCGAAGTGGCCGGCGAGACGCAGCAGCGCCCGATAGATGTGCCAGCGGCGGATCGTGCGCCCTGCCCCGATGCTGAACGGGTAGCCGGCGGCGTGTGCCTGCTTGGTGAGCGCGCCGAGCACCGCCTTGGCTTGCGGCGGAAGCTCGTCGGCCTTGGCGCGCACGGTGGCGTGCTGCTGGTCAGTCATCTCGCCGCCCTCGTCGAACACGACGGCGCGCGCCAGGGTCACCGTCTCGACGACCTCGGCGACGACGCCAAAGTCGTGGCGCACACCGCGGTCGACCTTCGGCTCGGCCACCTCGACGACCACGGGCGGGTCCATCGTGAAGGCGAACAGGTCCTTGCGGGCCTGCCACGCACGTGCACGCAAGATGACGTCCTCGACGACCGTGCGCGCCGCCCAGATGTCGACGAGCACCAGGCGCGCCGTGGCCTGCCCGTTGAGCGCCTCTTCGACGGGGATGTGCGCGATGACCGCCCACACCGGGTCCATCTCGAAGCCCCACTCACCTCGCTCGTCGTCGCCGTCGCCGACTCCGCAGCGGTAGGGCTGGGAGTCCCGGTACACGCAGCACTGGACGGCGTAGCTGTGCCAGTAGTCGACGGTGGCGCCGTTGGTGGAGGTGCGGAGCTTGCCGGTCTTGATGTCGCACAGCAGCACCGTCCCGGCGGGGATCGTCTCCCCGTTGGCGAAGTGCAGATCGGCGCCGAGCCGGACGATCCGATCGAGGGTGCCGGCCTGCCGCCATCCGTCGTGGACGACCGTGGCCTCTGTGGCGAGGATCTCGAGGCTGTGCTGCAGGCAGAGCAGCCGCCAGGCTTCGAGCATGGCACGCTGCGCCTCGATGGGGATGCCGAGGGCTTCGCCGTTCTCCATGGCGGCGATCGGGTCGCGGTCGGTGTCGTCGAGCTCGGCGAGCAGGTGGGTGTGGGTGCCCCGTTCGGCGGCGAGGTTGGCCTTGGCGAACCGCTTGGCGATGGCAACCAGGGCGTCGAGCTCGTCCTTGTCGTCCTCCGTGGCGACGGCGATCCTGGCGTGGAAGTCATACGGATCGAGCTCGTGGTCCTGGCTTGCGACCGTTGCGTTGTGGATGCCGAGGATGATCTGCCGTTCGTTCCAGCGGTCGAGGTTGTAGGTGTTCTCGATGTCCTTGCCGAGGCTGGAGGGCCGCCCGTACTTCTCGAGCTTCGGGAGTCCCTTGCGTGGCCCGGACTTGACGACGGCGCCGTCGGGGTTGGTGACCCACGGTGTGCCGCCGCCGTCTCGCATGAAGTCGCCGGGGGTGCGTCGGCGGACGCCGTTGTTGTCGGCGAGGGGTGTGTCGAAGTCGTCGAGCGCGATCGCCATGGTTGGTGCGTCCTTCGTTGTGGGCTGGGGTGCGGTCGATGTGCGACCAGCGATGGACATGATGAGGCGAGGGTGTGACAGCGAAGGTCAGGCGGCGCGCTGCGCCCGGGAGACAGCGACCTTGCGACGCTTGCGGGTCGCCTGACGCGACGCCTTGCGCCGCTCCCGGTCAGCGATCCCGCACGGCTCGCACAGGCAGCCGTAGTTCTGCTTCGTGGTGGGCCGGCCGTGCAGGTGCTCGGGCACCGGGCGGGAACGGTTGCGTTCCTTCCACTCGGCGTTGTAGCGGGCGCACGCCGCCTTGCACGCCGGGCAGTTGCGTCCGTGCTCGGGGTCCAGCATGTAGCGGCCCCGGTTGCACTCGGGAGCGTCCCAGCGCATCACTTCCTCCACCGTGCATCGACGAGCGCCTCGATCTCCGCTCGGATCTTGCGGACGCGACGCCGCTCAACCGCCCACCAGACGTAGAGCCCGACGAGGATGGCGTTGACGGCGATGGCGAGGACCAGGGCGACGCTCATCACGCCACCTCGGCGTCGCGCAGGTTGTAGGCGGCGTCGAACCACGCCGGCTCGATGATCGCCAGCTCGAGGGTCCGGGCGCTGCGCACGTTCACGGCGCCGAGGTTGTCGCCCCGGCGTGTGGCGTGGAGCTGGCATCCGGTGGGCAAGTCGTCGGCCCACTCGACCGCGATGCGGAGGTAGCGGTCGGGGTGGTAGAGCTCGAGCCAGATCCAGCCCATGTCGGCGTGCGGCTTCTTGGCGATGAACCCGTGGGCTTCGGCGAGGTTGGCGAGCTGGGTGCGGTGCTGGTGGATGCGTTCGGCGTCGTTCGGGTTCATCACTGCACCGCCTCGAGCTCGTCGGCGTAGAACGGATCGACCAGGACGCTGCCTCGGGGGTGGTCGAAGCGGAGGCGGTAGATGGTGATGTCCGTGCCGAGCATCGACGTGATGTCGTGGACGGTTCCGACCTTCCCGACCTTGTCGGTGTACCGGTCGAGTCCGAGATCGGGGTCGAGCCCCTGGGTGATGAGCGAGACGACCTTGACCCTGTCGCCGACCGCGAACTTCGGGCTATCGTGCATGGCTGAACCTCATTCCGAGTGGGGTGAACAGAGGTCCCGGGCTGCTGCGAACGGCCCGGGACCTCGCCGTTTCCGGCGGGGGCTGCGGTCGATGTGCGACCAACAACCTGCAATGTACACCCCCCGGTGGCAATTGCAACTACCACCGGAAGAAATCAGCCGAATGGGCTACGGCGACAACGCTTCCCCAACGTGTGCTACCCCCCCTTGCACATTGCTGCTACCCTGGGTTGCACCCCACGACGAAGGAGGCAGTACATGCCCACGTACAGCACCAACAACGGCAAGCGAATCGAGCTCGACGACGCCACCGTCGAAGACCTCGACGCACTCGCCATCATCACCCGCGAGACCACGGCTGCACTCGCCGCCAGGGCCGTCGAACAACTCCGCCGGGACCTCGTTCCCAGCGCTGCTCGGGCACGCACGGCGCCGGCCACCACGACCAGCGGACGGGCTCGCACCACGTCGTCGGTGGCGACGAACGCCAACGAGGAGGCGCAGGCGTGAACTCGCAAAACTCCAGGTCAACCACGATGCTTGACACGGCCGGTAACCTCGGCGGCGGGAGCCTGAGGAACGAGGGCGGAGCCGCCGAGGCCGACCAGCCCGGTCGGGGCTTCGCCCCTCCCCCGCCGCACGCCGGCAACGTCTCAGATCCCCGCACTGCCGCCAAGCTCGCCGCTCAGGAGGCCAAGGAAGCGGCCCGCCGGCGCAAGGAGCTGAACCGGCAGGTCTGGTCCGATCGCTTCAAGCGAGTCCACAAGACCCACTACATCGCCATCGGCGGAGTCGTCTGCGTGGGCCTCGGGTTCCTCGCGCTCAAGTCGATTCTCGGCACGATGCTCAGCATCGCCGAGGCCAACAGCGGCGAGGCTGCACGGGTCGAACAAGCGCCGGCGCCGGTCACCGTGCAAGGCATCGAGAACCCGCTCGAACTGATCGACTTGTCGACGCAAGCGCGGTGGATGATCGGCCTGGATTCCAACGGCGCGCTGGTCCCGAACCGCAGCAGCGCGGCAGTTGCCGAGCTGCTGTCGCAGCTTGATCTCTGCGCGCTCTACATCGCCCAGAACGACGACGCGTCGGTAGCGTTCCTCAACGAACCAGCGGCCGGTGCATACCCGGTGATGGCGGTCGGCGCGCAGGCTTGCATGCCGGTGCCGACCACGCCGGCTCCGGCCGAAACGTTCACCGATCCGGCGCCCGCACCGACCGTTCCCGGAGCCTGACCGTGCCCGGCTTGCTCGACCTCGCCGCCGCCCTGGCGCGCATGTTTGTCGCCGCCCCGCACCTGTTCCTGATGGCCGGGTGGGTGTGGTCGGCGCGGTGGGCGAAAGGCAAGGGTTTGGCGTGGTGGATGCTCGGCATCCCGGTCGTGCTGCTGCACCTCTACAAGAACCGCAAGGACCTCCGCGGCATGATCCTGTGGCTGTCCGGGATCGTGCTCGGGTTGTTCTGGGTGGTGTCGCTGTTGCGCCCGGAGACACGCTGGAAGATCGGCGTGGCAGTGCCGTTCGGAGCGTCAATGTGGGCAGCAGTGTGGCTCGCCCAGAACTACGGGCATCTCCCGATCCACGTCGCCGCTCGAGTGGCGATCGCTGAACGTCGCAGCCGCGAGGTTGTGGTCGACGCAGTGACCGCCAGCGTCGGCGAGCAGGCGAAGGTGTTGGACGTCCGCGAGCTCGGCAGCGGCGACTTCGAGGCGACCGTTGTAGGGCCCGCCGGCATGCCGCACGGCGATCTCGTGGAGCGGCTGCGTGACTCGATCGCTGAGTCGATCCTGCGGCAGTCCGGTCGGGTGATGCGCAACGTCGATGTTGTCGGCGCCGGCGCCAAGGGCCGGGTGCGGTTGCGGTGCACCACGACCAACCCGTACGAACAGACCGTGCGCCTCGGGGACCTGCTGTGATCCGCATCGGCAAGGACTACGCCGCCGGCGAAGTGGTCGAGCTCCCTATCCCCGGCGACGGCGGCGCGCACTGGCTTGTGGGTGGTTCGTCGCAGGCCGGGAAGTCGAACCTTGCGCACTCGCTGATCGCTCAGTTGGCGCCGATGGAGAACACGGCGATCGTCGTGTCCGACCCTGCATGGATGGACTACGAGCACATCTGGGGTCCTCGTCTGTCGTGCATCGCGCTCGGCCGCAAGGGGGCCGCCTGGTTGCTCGAGCAGATCGAGAAGGAGCTCGAGTGGCGGCTACAGCAGGGCCGCAAGTTGAGGGTGCGTCGACTGCCTGTGTCGCCGGAGTTGCCGCGTCTTGTGGCGATCTTCGACGAGCTGGCGATGCTCACGTTGGGCGGCCCGAAGCAGGCGGCGAACCGCCTGATCGACATCGCTCAGGTTGGCCGCAAGGTGCAGCTCGGCGGCGTGTTCATGACGCAGTCTCCGAAGGCGACGGTGATCCCTCGTCTTGTGACGGAGAACTGCCCTGTCCGGGTGTGCTTGCGCACCGAGGAACCCGAGCAAACCGACGCCGTGCTCGGCACGCAGCGGATCAAGGCGCACGAGATCGCTTTCGAGAACGCCGGCGAGGCGTACGTGCGGAAGCCGAACGGTTCGTTCGCTCATCCGAAGTGCGCGTTCGAGGACGAGGCGTACTTCGCAGAGGTCGCCCGGCGTACCGCTCATCTGACCCCGGTGCTGTCCGCCGAGCGTGGCTGGCAGCGCCTCTACGAACCGTCCATGGGAATCGAAGGAGACAACTGATGGCAAGGAAGTGGGGAGCGATCGGGGTTGCCGTTGCGGTGACTGCGGTTGTGATGCAGGCGGATCACGAGTCACCCGGAGCGACTGCTCGAGGCGCCGCCGAGCTGCGCGATGCGTTCACGCCGGTGGTGTCCGAGGCGGTGGGCGCCGCGGGTGATGTGGTGCTGATCGGCAGGGACGAGCTGCAGCGGCAGGGCGTGAACCCGACGGGCATGTTCGACCCGAATGCGGGGCAGTTGCAGCCGCCGACTGGACCGCCGGACGTGCCGTCGCTGGGTGGTGAGTGATGGATCGCGGATGGCCCACAGCCGTCGCCATCGCCGTCGTCGGGGTGCTGGCGCTCAACACCTGTAGCGGCGACACGGTGACCGGCGCCAAGGTCGCTGCCGGTGGTGCTGCGGTCGGTGTTGGCGCTGGCATCGGGGTCGGTGTTGGTGCTGCCGGCGCAGGCGCAGCAGGGGCAGTGAAGCGGGGCACTTCGAAGCGGGTTGAGGATGCGATCTCGGGGCGGAACAAGCCTCGTAGTCCTCGCCAGCCGCGCACCCCGACGACGCAGCCGACGCCGTCGCCGTCGATCCCGCCGACTACGACAACGACTCGTCCGCAGCCGACGCCGACGACACGGCCGAAGGCGGACATGACGCCTGACTGGTGCATCGCCGTGACCAACGGCGTGTGCGTGACGATCGGAGGCCGCCGGTGATTGCCGTTGCTCTGCGTGATGCTTCGGCGTTTGACGACGTGCGCGCCGATCTCGCCCGGTTCATCGACTCCGCCACGGCAGGGGAGATGTCGGGCGATGAGATGCTGTCCCGTGCCGGCGACATCGCCGATCAACTCGACGAGGCGATCGTGGGGTTGCGTCGTGTTCTTGGCTGGTGACCCATGGATGGACTACGGGTCAAGCTCGGAGCGGCCACGGTGGCCGCCCTTGTGGGTGTGCCTGGCGGTGGCGGTGTTGACGGGATTCCTGATCGGGCGCTGGTGGCTTACGTCGCCGCGGCGGACGGCGCGCCGTGCGGCCTGCCGTGGTACGTCCTCGCCGCTGTAGGCGCCGTCGAGACAGGGCACGGCTCGCACGGCGGCGCCCACCTCAACGAGGACGGGAAGATGACGGTGATGGCGGTGTCGCACGCTGAGGCGTACGGGCCGATGCAGTTCATCGAGCCGACATGGGAACGGTACGGGTCGGGTGACATCAACGACATCGACGACGCCGCCCCGGCCGCCGCCAGGTTGCTGTGCGCCAACGGCTACGAGACGGACGCCACGAACGCGATCGGGGCGTACAACGGTGGGGCGAACTGGCCTCGCTACGCCGAGTCCCGCCGGTACGTGGAGCTGGTCGACGAGTACGCCCAGACGTACGCCCAGGCCGACCCGAAAGCGGTGACGGTCGGGGCGAAGACCGGGAAGGAACGCACCCCGCAGCGGTTGTGGGATCGTCTTGTGGTCGGCTGGCTGCGTGTCGGTGTCGGCGCCAAGGCGATCGGCGTGGGCGGGGCGTGGGAGGCGGTGGACGACGCCGCGTTCGGCGAGGCTGAGGAACCCGTCCGGTTGGCGCGCGTCGACGGCCTGAACCCCGTGTTCGGTGAGCGGCTCGAGCAGTTCATCGCTGCCGCTCCGGGTGAGATCACGGTCGTCTCTGGGTTCCGGTCAGGGGATGAGCAGATGGCATTGCGCCGCCAGAACTGCCCTGACCCCGTGCACTCGCACTCGACCGAATGCACGCCGTGGACGGCGAAGCCTGGCACCTCGGACCACGAGTCCGGGTTCGCTGCCGATCTGGCGTACCAGGATGATGCGACGAAGCGTTGGGCGCATGCGAACGCCGACCGGTTCGGCCTCCAGTACGACGTGCCGACCGAGGATTGGCATGTGTCGCTCAAGGCGGGGCTGCGGTGAGGCGCGACGCTGCAGTGTGGGCGGGGGCGCTGGCCTTCGCCGCTGCCTTGTGGGCGCTGCAGGGCCGCTGGTACGCCGTGGCGGCGCTGGTGACTGTCGTGCTGGTGTCGCGCCGTCAGAAGCGCCCTGTGGGCCTCTCCCGACGCCGTCGGAGAGTGTGGACTGATGGCGAGCGGCGGTTCATCTTGGAGCGTGACGGGTGGCGGTGTGTGCGCTGCGGGGCGGAGTCGGAACTGCAGATCGACCACGTGATCCCGTTCTCTCGGGGTGGTGCTTGCTCGGTCGACAACGCGCAGGTGTTGTGTGGGCCGTGCAACCGGGCGAAGGGGGCGAGTTGAATGGCGCGCGCTGTTATGCTCGCTCGATGGACGCGGCGGCGGAGGACCTGATGGGCCGCTTGAAGGACGTCCATGACGAGCTCGAATCAGCGCAGAAGCTTGTCGCCGATCTGGCCGCTGAGCGGCGGGCGTTGGTCCTCGAGCTGCGTGATCTGCACGGCTGGTCAGATGCCCGGATCGCCGGCGAGCTCGGAGTGTCCCGAGCGGCCGTGCAAGCGCTGCGTAGCCGCTGAACGAGCAAGGCCCCCGGGGTTGTCCCGGGGGCCTCATGCCGTGCTTTGGTTGGGGTGTCCGTGTTGGTCAGTCCGTCGTGTTGGCCTCCTAACTTGCCTGCACTAGCGGCAGGACCTTGATGTCCGCCCCGGTCCACGGATCCGCAGGGTCGGCGTACATCTTCACGACCACCAGCTCGACGACCCTGCTGTCGTCGACGATGACGCCTGCGTCGGTCAGGGCGTCGAGGCAGGTGCGGGCGATCTTGTCGACGTCGGGTTTCCGGTCGCAGTAGAGCGCCGCCTTGCGCGCCTTCGGGCGAGGCATCCGCAGCTCGAGCCGGACGAGCAGCGGGCCGTCGTAGGGCTCTGGTGGCCGGTAGTGGTGGGCGGTTTCAGCGACGGCCGTGCGCCAGGCTCGGTGCTTCTCCCGTCCGGTTTGGCTGCCGCCTTCGAGCATGGCCCCGTTCGGCATGCGGGTCTTGCTGCCCTGTGGGGCGGGGACCCCGAGCACCCGAAAGGCGATCATCGGATGTCCTTTCGGTTGCGGCATGCCACCCCACCGACGGTCAGCGCGCCGGCGGCTGTGAACGCGCCTGCTGCTGCCAGGTAGGTGAGGTGTGGGCCGGTGTGCGGGAGGGTTGGAGACGACGCCGGGGCCACGGCTGAGGGGGTTTCCGTGGCCGCCGGCGCCGTCGTTGTGGGTGCCTCCTCGAGTGCCTCGTCGAACGTGGGGGGCAGTTCGGCGTGGGTCGTTGGGGGCTCCACGGGGCTGGGCATGGGTTGCCGGGCGAGGGTTGCGAGGGCGACGAGCTCGACGATCACGGGATCAACGGAACGCTTGGGAGAGCGTGATGTGCGCGTCTTCCGCCAAATTGAGCTTGCGTTCAAGCTCCTCGATCTTGGCGTGCTGGTCGGAAACGATCCGGTTCAGGCCGGCGATCACATCTTCGAGTCGGTCGTTTGCTGCGGTGAGTCGTTCGATCTCGTTCACTGGTTTCCCTTCGGTCGTTGTGCGGCCTGGCTCGCAACCCACGTCGGGTCGACGTACCACTGACCACGGAACTTGTGCGCCGGGCACCGGTCGGTGGCGGCGTAGAGGTTGAGCGTGCGGTGCGGGATGCCGGTGATCTGCGACGCACGGCTGAGCGGCACCCATCGGGTGGGGTCGTCAGGGAACACGACCGCTTCGAGCCGGGCCGCCACCTCTTCGAGCTTCGCCAGACGCTCGGCGACGTCGTCCTCGCTCACTGGCCGACGGGCTCGGTGGACAGTACGGCGTCGTACTCGTCCTCGAACTCGCCCCATCCGATGGCGTCGTGGAGGGCGTCGAGCTGCTCGTCGGTGGGGTCACCGAGGTCGATGCCCATCTGCAGGGCGGCGTCCTTGTACAGGTCGCGAGCCTGCTCGTAGGTGCGCCGCTTGGCCTCGTTGAGGACGGCGAGTGCCTCTCGGTAGCTGGCGATCTCGTTCTTGATTTCCTCGAAGGTGTGCACCGGATGGCTCCTGTTCAATCACTGTTACGGGCTGTGTGCCGGGCTGCGCTGCGGGTGTTTCGTTCACGTTTGTGATGCTCACCGGCTGTGGCGCCTGGCCTCAGTATGCGCTGCACATCGACCAACCGCAAGCAAAATCTGGCAAACCTCGCAACGAGGTGTGTGCATATCGACTGCATGCATGGGCAGAATGACGCCGTGCCCACCGAGAAAAAACCCGCGACCAACAGCCGAAAGCCGCCGCCGCCACGGCGCAAACGCGTGGGCGAAGGCGAGGACGATCAGGTCACCAGGCGTCGTCCGCCGGTCGCCGGGGTCGACGATCTGCTCACCGCCGAGGTGCTCAAGCAGGCACAGCTACGCCACGGCTGGAACCGCAGCGAACTGTCGCGACGCGCCGAATGGAACATCAACAACTCCGGCCGCCTGCTCAACAGCAAGGGGCCAACGCAGTCGTGGACGGCGAAGGAACTACGGGACGTGGCGCGCGCTATGGGCTGCACGATCGGCAGCCTCTTCGCCGGGGCCGGCATCGACCCGGCGCAAGTCGACGAGGTCGACGCCATCTACAGCTCCCGCCGGCTCAGCGGCGAGCTCAAGCAAGCGATCGTCTACCTGATCCGGCGAGAGCTTGAGGACTAGGTCGAGCGCGCCGTCGAGCAGCGTGCGAACGATGCGCAGGTCATGCTCAATGGGGGCGGCGAGCCGATCGAACTCGTCGCGCAAGTCGTCACTGACCAGCGCCCGAAGTGCTTGGAGCGGCATCCGTTCCCCCCGTGTTTGCCGTGGCGTAACTGCGGGCACCATACATAGTTCGGCCTCGTTTACATCACAGCTCGTGACACGATGGCTGTTCCGAATCAATGACGGTCCCCGTGCAGAACTGTTGCAGCGCGAGGCATCTTCGTCGCCACCTCCGCCAACGCAGACGCCGGGGCGTGCTTCCCGTAGCGGCGCAACACCTCGGCGATGCTGTGCCCACAATGCTCGGCGATCGTCTGCGCAGGCAGACCCTGCGCCATCCACGTGCTGACGAACCAGTGCCGAACAGCGTGCGGGGTGACCGCCTCGTCCGCGCCGACCCTGCGCACCGCCGCCCGGAACCGCTCCGCCAGCACGTGATACGGAGCAGGCCGCTCCGGGTTGCGTTGCGCCGGGAACAGCGGGGCGTCGGCGCGCACCCGGGCCAGCTCGAACGACCCGAGCTCGGCCCGCCACGCCGCCAACACGCCGGCGAGATGGGCGTCGATCGTGATCGTCCGCGTCCGTCCGGTCTTCGTCCGGTCCCCGACCGTCTCGCCGCTCGAGCGCGCTCGGGTGACGGTGCGGGCGATCGTGATCCGTCCAGAAGTTGGAATCTGTCGACCCGATTCCAACTTTCGGCCCCCAAAGTTGAATTCGATGTCGCGCCAGTGCAACGCCAACACCTCACCCGGGCGCGCGCCGGTGCCGGCCAACACCTCCCACGCAGTGCGCCACAACGGGTCCGGTTCGCTCGAGCAGATGGCGTGCACCTGCTCCGTCGTCGGGGTCACACGGTCGGCCTGCACGGGCGGCCTGGGGAGCCTGACGGCGGCCATCGGGTTGGTTGGTAGCCGCCCCCAGCGCACGGCGTCGCCGAACGCCAGCGAGGCGGTGGAGGCGATGGAGCGCACAGAGCGGGGCGAATACTGTTCGAGCCGCTTAGCGAACAGCCCCTGCAGTGTGAGCGGCTCGAGCTCGGCGAGACGCACGCCGCCGAGCTCACGGCCGATGATCTTGGCGTTGGCGGTGTGCCGGGTGTGGGTGGCGCCGCTCATGTCGCCGGCGCGCACGTCGAGCCAGGAAGCGAGGTAGGCGGCGACGGTTAGCGTGCGGTCTGCGGGTCGTCTTTTGCTGATGTCCGCATACCATTCCCGGTGATTACGTTCCGCTTCCCGCTTCGTGGTGCCGGCGGGCCAAGTGCGGTAGATCGTCTTGCCGGCGCGGGGGTCGCGTGCTGAGGACTGCCAGCGGCCGTTGCGTTCGCGCAGGCCGCCGGCGCCTTGAGGGCGGCGGGTCACGGCCGACGGTCTTGCGTGATGGTTGCGAGCTCTTCTTCGATGGTCTGCGCCTGGTACATGCGAACCGAGTATCCGTTCGTGCCGTGCTCGATCAGGAAGTGCAGGTGCCAGTCGTCGTGATTGTCCGGGAGCTGCATCGGGCACCAGCCGCAGACAACCCGACGGCGCGGCTTCTCGGTCATTGTGGGTGCTCCTGTGGGCGTAGAGCGATCAACACTGTCGACCACGCACCGTAGCGCCGAACCCCTTAGTTGGCAACTAGTTGGCAGGAACCGCCCAAACAACGCTGTGACCAGCAGGAACACGGCGGGGTTTGATGATGCGCAACATCACTGAGAGGCGAGCAAGATCACGCAACCCTAGCGAATGATCGCTGTGCGACCAGAGCACGGCGTACAGCGAACAGGCATCGGATGACCCGTGGGTGCACAACGATACCACCGTCCGTGGCCGCTCAGATAGTTGGCAGCCTGTTGGCATGCGACGGCTACCCACAATGAACTCTGACCGGAACAAGCGCACCTCACCATCAACGCGCACGCACCACACCTCAGCCGGGTTGGTCACGTACGAGGTGATCGTCGTCGGGTGATACCAGTCGGTGCAGTTCTGCGCCTGCGCCGTCGTCAGCCTCTCCGGCAGCGCGCCATCGGCAATCGCCATCACAACCCCGCTCTCAGGATCTTGTCCTCATCAGCGCCCGACGTCGGGATCGTCACAATCCCAGCCTTCGTCAGGTGCGTCCACTCAGCGCCGCCGACCTGCCGGGTGAACCCGCCGTCATACACAGCAACCACACCCTCATCTCGTAGACTCATCATGTACAACGGCACCGCCGCCTCCTCTTTATCTCCGCCGTCCGTGGCTGGTTCAAGCTCGCCGCCAGCGACAAGCGCTCTGATGTCGTCGAGCCGCAGGTACATCGGGTCACCGCAGCACGCCGTGTCTGGCACCCGATCGCGGTGGGCCACGATCGTCGGCCGCCAGTCGATCTTGGCGGTGATGATCCCCGCCCGGATGATCCCGGCCATGCCCTCCATGAGCTCGTCTGATGGTGGGAACACCGTCGAATCGAACAGCCCGCAGATCCCGTAGCCCTTCGAGTTGTACCCGTAGGTGTGGGCGCCGGTCCGGTTCCAACCCCGGCCCTCGTACACGTTCCCCGCGTAGTCAACGCACCAGCTGTATCCGATGTCGCCCCAGCCCAGCGACCGGTGGTACGCCTGCGCCGACCGCATCCGCGCCATCGCCTCATCCACACTGCGCGCCGGCTGGATACCGGAACCGAAGTGATGGACGTACACCTCGGACACAGCGACCGGCAGGTCATAGCCGCCACGCTCACCGGTCGAACCCCACTGCTCACGGGTGTAAACGGTCATTACCGGTACCGCCTAGCTCGTTCGTTGTAGCAGAGCCGGCAACGGACCCGGCCGCCGCTGTGCGGAGACAGGTTGTCCGGCGTCTGGTGGTGCCCGCGCTTGCAGAACCACTCGCCATCCACCAGTGTCCAACCTTTGGCATACCTGGTGTTGTCCTGGTGGGTGACCTCGTCTAGGTGGTCAGGGTTCCAGCAGCCGCGGTTGCCGCAGACGTGGTGAATCTCGAACCCCTCACGCACCTGCCTGCCGTTCGCAGTTCTCCCAAGCGAACCGATGTGCCGGCACCCTTTTGCCGTCGACCCGCTTCTTCTTGTAGCCGTTACGGTCAGGAACGCCCGGGCCGTCGATGCACGGGGTGGCGAGGCCGTCGCCACGCTCCGGGCACGCCGGGTTCGGGTTCGACAGGAGGTAGTAGCCGGTCATGCCGATACCGTGCCTGCCATGTTCCGACGTGTGCGCCGCATGTTCCGTCCGCCGATCGTTGTCATCCCGGACCCGTTACTCGCCGGGGTCTTCGAGGTCGGCCGGGTCGACGTCGCCGCGCAGGAGATTGATCTGCTGGCCGAGCGCAAGCGTCGCCGCCGCTAGATCAGCGAGCATCCGGTCCCGCTGAGCGTTGTTCGCCGGTGGGGTCGCCACCCACGTGCGCAGGTCGCCACGCAGGCGACGGAACTTGCGGGCGGCCTTCTTGAGCTTGTCGCGTTCGTCGTCGCTGGACCTGGGCATCACACGCTCCCTTCGAGCGCCTGACGAAACGCCTCCATGTCAGCGATCGTTTCGATCGTGGCGTACTCGGCGGCGATCTCCGCAGCCGTCTTCGGAGGGGCCGGTAGCAGGTCGCCTTGCACCCACGCGCCGGTCACCGTGCCGTCACCGTTGAGGGTCCACACTGCGGTTTGGGCGTGGACGTCGTCGGGGCGGGGCCCGAGGTCGTCGGACTGCACCCACCCGGCGGCAGCGATCACAGCGGGGTCTGCGCCACGGAACCCGGTCACCCACGAACCATCCGGGAGCCGCTCCGATTCGGGCAGCACAAGTCGCGTTGCGGTTATCTGCCCAGATTCAATCTTGTGCCACATCAGGGCGTTCCCCACTTTGATTTAAGATAGGTTTCGACGGCCTGTCTGTCCGTTGTGCCAAGCGCCGAATCGTAAACGATCACCTCGGCGATGTCGCCTTGCAGGTAGTTCGTATTATTGCCGGATGCCCCGACCGTGGACAACGCAAGCGAGTTGGACCCGGCGTTGCCTGCGGTTCCAGCTGTCCCGTTCCCCCACACCTGACTGGAAGCGCCGTTAGCGATAGCGGAAATCTGGTGCAGGACTCCTGCGGAGGGCGCTGAGCCCTGCGTCACGAACGCTGTGCCTGCATACAGCGACCCCAACGCGCCTTCGCCTATCAGAAGCTGAAATCCCGTTCCGGAAAACGATGCAATAATACGAGCATTGGCGGAACCGGAGCCTGACGATCTGGCCGCCACAGCAAACAACGTGATCGGCTGGTTAACCGTTGCGGAAGCCCCTGGGCGCAGCACATTGGAGTTGCTGGCGGTGAACCGCACCGCCGTGCGCGCCCCGTATGTAGCTGACCGATCGGGTTGCTGCGCTCCTGTCGCCTGCACCACATGGCGTGAGTTCCCGGATTTGTCGTTCCATTGGGATACGGCCGTGCCAGTCCCAAACGTGAACGTCGACACATCGTCAGCGTCGAGCCACAACTGCAGCCCCGAGATGGACGTCGGGCTAAACCCAGCGGCGTCTACCTGGTCGAGCCTGCGGAGGCGGTGGGCGGCGACGCTCACGAGATCCCCGTTCCGGCAAGCCCGGCATACCAGGTGGTGCCGTTGTCGATCGTGAACAGCTCGACGACACTGACCGTCGATGCGGTGGTGGTGAACGTCGGCGCCGATCCTGCGGGCATCCATTTCACCGAGGCGGGCCAGGTGATCGACCGGCCGCCGGTGCCGTCTTGGGTGATTAGCAGCGTCAGCGAACACAACCGGCTTGCTGTCGACCCGGTAAGCGTGAGGGTGGTGATGTTGCCGGTGAGGGTGAGGGCGTGGAGATTCCCGTTCGCCAAGTCAACGGTGACCGAACCGGTGGCGGTGCTGTTCGTCGCCACGGTTTCGACGCCGCCGTTGATCCGGGCGACAGCGTTGAGCGTGGCCCGCACCGAAGCAGCGTCGGCGTCGTCGATGAACGTCCTGGCGAACGACGACAGATCAGCGAGGGACGCCGTGCCGCTGCCGGTGAAGTAGGGCAGCTTGTCGGCGGCCGAGGTCAGTCCGGCGATCGCGGTCAGCTCAGCGTCGAGCGGCTGGTAGGTGGCGTCGTGGTTGTGGCCGGCCGTGGCGAACGCTGCGGAGCTGTTCCCGTCGAGCAGGTCAGCGTCGAGCCCTGAGCCGGCGCCGTCGACCGTCAGCAAAGCCGCAAGGATCTCGGCGGCGCTCATGTCAGCGGTAGCGCCGGCTTCGATCCCGTCGAGCTTGGTTTCGTCGGCTGTGGTGAAGCTGGCGGTGGTGGCGTCGAGCACCGCCGAGTACGCCTGCACGGACACACCGATGTCCGACGTGTCCAACAGCGCCGACGTGTCCGCGATGCCGTGCACGGAGGTGGTGTCGGCCTCGTGGGCGGCGACAGCGCCGGCCGCCTCGAAATGGGTGGTGCCAACCGCGTCAACCCAGGCGGAGCCGTTATGCCGCAGGATGTCACCCGAGGCGGCAGCGGTGATCGTCACGTCCGAGAGGGCGTCGATACCGCTCGAGGTTGTCAGCAGCGCCGACGTGTCCGTGATCCCGTGGACGCTTGTGCTGTCCGAAGCGTGGGCGTCGAGCTCGGCCTGCGTGGCGACGTCGATCCACTCGGTTTCCTCGGTGGAGTTGCCCGGGCCGGAAAGCTTGATCCGTTCGACTTTGCCTCGGTCGGTGACGTTGTCGGGCAACGCCGACTTCGGCTCGAAGGTAGCCATCAGGTCCACTCCCTGTCATTGCCAGAGGCCCACTGCCGGTTGTTCGACGACGCCCACAGCCTGGGCACGGCAACCGGTGGCGTGCCGTCCACGGGCGGCGTGAACTGCACCGAGAATGACGGCGACAGATCAGCCCTCACTCGCGTCGTCGCGCCGTCCGCAACGATCGTCAACGAGTGCCGTGCCGAATCCCAGCGCGCCCACTTCACGGCAGTTCCACCGTGACAACCCCACGCAAGAACGGGAACGGTTCGCCGTCGCCGCCAGTAAGGCTCATGTCGTACCGGTATGTCCCCAGCTCGAGGTCTGCAGTGTCGGCGGACGCGAGCTCGAAGTCGATCGTGGTCGAGCCGAGCGTGATCCCTGAGCCGCTCGAGAGGGCCACCAGCGTGGTCCCGTCGATGTTGTAGATGGTGAGATCCGCGTCCGAGTACGACGACGGGACGATCGCGGTTCCGGCTTCGTTGGTCCACGAGGTGAGCCGTGGCGCCCAGCGGCGGCCCTTGCGGATCACGAAGTTGACCGTTGCCGCTCCTTGCACCTGCTCACCTCCCTGCCATTGTTCGACTACCGAACGTCATTGTACGACCAACCCGAGGCATCACGAAGCAGCCTCGTAGGTCACGTTCACGATCACCGAATCGCCCGAGGCGAGAGCGGCGGTGAACCCGGCGGCGCCCATGTAGTCGGTGACGTTGTCCATCAGGCCGGACACCTCGCCGGTGTTAGCGAGCACAGCTATGCCCGTCCGGTTGGTAGGCACCGAGGCGTCGTTTACGCGGAACGTCCCCGTCGACACGATCGACTGCGCCGCCGTCACCGGCAGGCCGACCTCGATCGCCGTCGAACTCGACCCCGACCCCGTGACCTGCAAATAGATCTCTGCGATGACCAGCCGCCCGAGCTTGATGTACCGGGCGTAGGTGACGGTCTTGCTGACGTTGCCGCCCTGCTGCAGTGACGGGGTGTAGCTCGTCCAGGTGGCGAGCTTGGCGAGGACGTCGGTGTAGATGGCGTCGAAGTTGGCGTTGACCTGCAGGCCCCACGACGCCGGCGCCCGGTTGCCCGCTGCTGGAACGTGGATCGAGTCGAGGTCGGCGTATGCCATGGCGTGCTCCTATCCCCACGCCCCGCCGATGGGGTCACCGTCGGTGTCGGCCCAGCCGTTGTCGTTGTCCGCGAACTCGATGGAGTCCCACAGGAAGTAGCTGTTCGGGTCGACCGGCGTGCCGTTGAAGGTGATGAACCACTCTTCGGGGGTGATGCGATGTTCGATGTAACTGATGTGCTGCTCGAGTTCGATCGCCGAACCCACCCCGCCCGGGGTGATCTCGATCGACACCCGGTCGCCGATCTCGAGGTCGAGGATCGTGCCCCAGTCGTCGGGGTAGACCTCGGGGTTGACGGTCCACGACTCGGTGCGGGCTTGCGGGGTGCCGTATCGGAACGGGTACCACGACGCCAGGCCGAGGCTTTGCGAGTCGGTGAGGAACAGCAGCCCGGTCCGGGTGATCGTCCGTAGCGGCGTGTCGTTCAGCGCCGCCCGTTGGGTGAGGCCGCCTTCCCGGGTGACCTCTGCGGCGTCGAAGGTGAGCTTGTCGTCGATCGTGATCTTGAGCGTGCCGTCGGCGAGGCCGACGTCGGTCGGGTTGGTGTCCCGGTTGTTGTCGGTGAACGTGTAGGCGACCGTCGGCGATTCGGAGATGTCCGCCGACCGGGGCTCGTGGTAGAGCTTGCCTTCCTTGTCGACGTAGAACCGGCCGCCCTCACTGTCGGCAATGAGCTGCAGCAGCTCGAGCACGCCACGGCCGGCGGGGTTGGCGGGCAGCTTGACGATGACCTCGCCGAGCAACGACGAGCGCAAGTCTGGCAACCAGAACACCTCGTCGAGGACGCGGTCGACGGCGATGCCGGTGCTGACCTCCTCGGAGAATCCGACGGTCAGGGCGTCGTAGAGCTCGGCGACCTGGGTGCCGCTGAGCGCCGTCCCAGGCCACGCCATGATCTCGTCGATCACGATCTCGGGGCCCTGGGTGGTTGGCCCGAGCGGCGAACGGCCGATGATGTGCCGGCCCGTGGAGCCGGTTTCCCAACCCGTTGCCGACGGGTTGCTGCCGATCGTGTCGAGCACCCCGTCGATGTACAGGTAGGCGCCGGTGCCGCTGCGCACCAACACGATGTGATGGACGGCCCCGTCTCCCACGTCCTTGCCGCTGGTGCCGGTGATGTTGGCGAGTCCGCCGTCGATGTAGAACCCGATCGTATTGACCCGGGCGCTGTAGTTGTTCGTGCTGAGCACGACCAACGGGTTGTTGGCCTGGTGCTCCGTCTCGAAGATGCCACGGAAACCACGGCCATTGAACTGGACAACCGCCGAGATCGTCCATGTGTCCCCAGTGGTGACGTCGTCGAGCACGACATCCTTGATCGGGAAATAGGCGGCGTACGTGTACTCGGCGGCCTCGGCGCAGACCAGGGCCGGCAATCGCAAAGCGGCAGTGGAGGTGGGCACGAGCGGGTCGACGGCGTCCAAGGCGGCAAGGGCGACGCCGTCGTGACCGACGGTACCGTCGTTCACGAGGACGTTGTCGATGGCGTTGTCCATGCGCGCCCAGAACCCGGGCAGCCCGGGGGTGAACGTGCCGTCGAGCCAGGTGCGCAGCGTGTCGGGCATCCTGCGCTCGGCCAGCAGCTTGAACGCGTCGGTCGCCGCTACCTGCACCTCGGCGGCGAACCCGGCTTCGGACCAGACGGTCGGCCAGCCGTCCACGTACCCACGCCACACCGGGTAGTCGGTCGAGTCGACGGTGGCGGTGATGCGGATCGGGACGTTCGGCAGGAGCTGCCCGTAGTACGGGCTCGAGGTGTTGAGCGGGTCGTAGGTGCGGTCCTCGTTGCGCAGCAGGATCGTGGCGGTCGACGCCGGGAACCGCTCGAACTCGGACTCGCGGCCTCGGGCAATGCTGATCTCGAACACGTCCGAGGTGATGTCGTCCCAGTCCATCGCCAGCGGTTCGGGGTCGTAGGGCCCGAACCCGAACGCGACTTCGACCTTGACCTCAGGGGTCATCCGGCCCTGCCGTACTCGCTGAGGACACGCTGCACGATCCGGCCGAGCTCACGGTTGTTGGTGCCGGGCTGGGCGTAGATGTTGACCACGTTGCCGCCGAGTCGGTTGTTGGCCGCTCGGTTGAGCGGGACGACGAGCTCGTCGTGGCGGCCCTCGCCGAGCATCGCCAGCGTGCCGCCCCGCCCGCCCTTGATGAGCCCGCCGGCGGCGAGGTAGGGGATGTTCGGGGTGTTGACCGTGAACCCGGGGACGTCAGGACCGAGCGGCACGTCGATGCCGGGCACCGAGAAACTCAGGTTGTTCCACCAACCGATGATCGTGTTGATCGCCGACCGGAAGCTCGACTTGATCCCGTCCCACATGCCCGAGGCGGCGTTGGCGATCCGCTCACCGAGGCCGCTGACGAACCCGACGACGGCGTCAAACGCGGTGAAGATCCCGTCCTTGACGGCGTTGGCCTTGTCCCACAGGGCCTGCAGCTTGTCGATGACCCAGCCGACGGCGGTGGTGGCGATGTTCCACTGCGTGACGAAGTAGGTCCCGATCCACGTGGCGAGCATCTCGAGGACGGGGAAGATGTACCGCTGCACCTTGTCCCACAACCACTGGAACACGTCGATCAGCCCGGACACGATGGTCACGGCGGCCTTGAACTGGAACACGAAGTAGTCGCCGATCCACCCGGCGATCGTCTGCAGGATCGGCCAGAGGGTGTCCTGCAGCACGGAGAACAGCACCGTGAAGCGGTCCCACAGCCAGCCGACGGCGTCCGAGGCGGCGTTCCACAGGGCGACGAACGCCGTGCCGATCCACTCGCCGACCTGCTTGAGGATTGGCCAGAACGTGTCCACGAACCAGGCGGCTAGCTTGTCGACGAGCTCCCGGAACCAGTCGACGTTCTTGTAGGCGAGCACGAACGCAGCCACCAGCGCGGCGATGGCGATCACCACGAGAGCAATCGGATTCGCCGACAGGGCGGTATTGAGCGCCCACTGCGCCGCCGCTTGGGCCTTGGTGGCGATCGTCGATGCGGTGGTGGCGATGCGCTGCCCGATCGTCGCCGTCGTGTTCGTGGTTGTCGCCGCTGTGTCCGCAGCGGTCGCCGTCACCTTCTTCCACAGCCCCGTCACAGCCTTGCCGACCGACGTCCACAGGGCCTCGGCGGCGCCGGCGAGGTCGGCAAAACCGGTGGCGAGCAGCGCCACGTTGCCGGTGCGCAGGCCCTCCATGACGTCCTGCGTGCCGGTGATCGAGTCGGCGAGCCCGATGAACTTCTGCTCGGCGTTGCCGGCGCCCTCGCCGAGGTTGTCGAAGCTCTCGTTCAGGTCGCGCTTGACCTTGTCGCCCGCCTTGCCGGCGGCGACCTCGACGTCCTGCATCGCCTCCTTGAACTCGGAGGCGTCGCCGAGGACGACGGCCTTGATCGTGGCGGTCCTACTCGCCATCGGCCACCTTCTTGCCGCCACGCTTGCGCGCCGGCCTCGGGGTTTCGAGCTCGACGCCGACGGTGCAGTTGGCGAACCAGCCGCTTACCTGCGGGTCGGGTTGGATGCGGAGCACCTGCAGCCCGCCGGCTTCGAGCACGGCGCGCAAGCCGGCCTCCATGAACCGGAAGCAGTCGGGCTCGTTGTGCAGCGGAAACCCGTTACCGCGGGCCGTGACCAACACCACACCACCCGGGCGGCAGGCCCGGGCGAGTTGGGCGGCGGTGACCCACGGGGCCGAGTCGTGTTCGAGCATCTCGAGGCAGAGCACGACGTCGAACTGACGGCCGTCGATCAGCTTGTCGAGCTCGTGGGCGTCGCCGGCGATGTCGACCCCGGGGCCGTCGTTGAGGTCGACGCCGAGGTAGGTGTGTTCGAGTCCGTCGAACACGGTGCGCGCCGACCCGTTGACGTCGTACGCGCCGACGTCGAGGACCTCGATGCCGGGGCCGAGCTCACGGGTTGAGGTGCGGACGAAGCGAAGAACTGAGTCATGCATGGGGTGACCTCACAACGCGGCGGGCGTACAGGTTCTTGCGGAGAATCCACAGGCGGCTGTCCTCGTATGCGTGGGACTGGCCGAGCTCGTACACCTCGTCCGTCTCGCCCTTGCGGAAGATGGGGTGCAGGTGCTCGATGCGGGCGCCGGCGGCGTAGGTCATCACGCCCCGCTCACGGGCTAGGAACGACCACTCGTTATCGACGTACCAGTGCTTGTAGCCCTCGTGGCAGATCAGCCCGGGGCCGTCGAGGCTGGCCCCACGGTCGATCAGGTAGCGGCGGGAGAACATGGGGTGCACGGCGAGCTCGTCGAGGTCGGTGCGCGCCATGTCGTTGGTCGACACCACGTCGGCATGTTGGCCGGCTTCGAGCGCCGCTTCGAGCCAGCCCTCGTGGAACTTCACGTCGTCGCCGACGAGCAGCAGCCACGGCTCGACGGTGGCCTCCAACCCGTAGTTGACCTTCTGTGCGTAGGTGGAGCCCCGGTCGGAGGTGAGCACGATCGCGCCGGCGTCGAACCACGCCTGTCGTGTGGCTCGGTCCTCGGCGTCGGTGACGGCGTACACCGCCGACCCTGCTGGGTTGGAGGCCCGCCACGACTCCATGAACGGTTCAGCGCGCCAGGGGCGGCGCAGGACGGGCACGATCACCGCCACCGTCGCCGTTGACGGCAGCGGCTCCACCGGCGGCGGGTCCTGATGGGCCTGGCCGTCGGCGAGAACCTGGCGAATCGTCAGCGAGGTCGCATGGTCGTACATGCGGGCGATCTTCTCGTTGGCCTTATACCTGCTGCCGACGGCAAGGATCGGCGGGTGGTGCAGGTGGTAGAGCGGCGAGTTGCGTCGCGCCGCCCCGCGCTTCGGATGCCACGGCCGCCCGCACAGGTAGTCCATCGCCCGTGCCCAAGCCACGTCCTCGCCGTGGGTGACCTTGAACCGGGGGTCCATCGGAGCTTCGGCCCAGGCGTCCCGGGTGACCACGCAGATCCCGCCGCCGGCAACCCCGGCATACGGCTTGAACTCGAGCGGCATGTCCTCGGTGGGTTGCGCGCCGGCGCGGACCTCGGCGGTGGCGTCGATGTCGAGACGGCGGATCTGAGTGTGCGGGAACGCCCACTGAAAGCCGCCGCTGCGCACCGCCTCCACCGCCTCGGGCACAGCGTCGCACAGGCAGTCCGAGTCGGCGACGACCAGCACCCGGGCGTCGGTCTGGGCCATGGCCCGTTCGACGGCGTAGGCCTTGGTCCACCCGGCCCGGCAACCGCCGTCGTCGGCGACGATCTGAGGCACCCCGGGCAGCACCCGTGAGTACCAGTCCTGCACGGTGGCGAGGTTCGCCTGCCGCTCCTTGCAGGTCGACGCGAACGGGATCAGGACGGCGACGTCATCCATCGATGGCCTCGCTGAGCAACCTGTACCCAAGGTCGTGGACCTCGGGAGCGGAGCGGCCGGCGCCCTGATGCATGAACGGCTGGCGGCGGATGCGGGCGGTGCCGTTGTGGACGAAGCGGGCGTAGTACGCCCTGTTGTCCCCGACGATCGCCACGCCGCCTCGTTCCGCGCCGGCGGCTCGAAGGCTGTCGCGCAGGTCGCCCGTCTTGACGGGGACGAGGGGACGGGTGTGGCGGACCACGATGTGTGGACCCTCGATGTGGAAGCGGCGCATCGCCTGCTCGCCGGCTTCACCAAGCTCGGCGAAGACCTCAGCGAAGTCCCGCTCGCCCTTCATGATGATCGACACGTTGGGCATTCCCCGCCTCCTTCCACTTCGGCCGTTTCCGTGGCGCTGCCTGGCGTCCTGCCTGTTGTTCGTGCTGTTCCTGCTCCGCCAGCGCCATGCGGGTCAGGTGTGCGAGCACCTCGTCGGAGAGGTCCCACAGGCGGCCGTCCTCGTCGAAGAACCTCGCCGCCTGGTACTGGGCTTCGGTGAGGCCGAGGAGCTCACGAGGCGCTATCCGGGACCATCGGGTCAGGGCCGCCAACTGCCCGGCCATCGCGGCCCTTGGTGAGAGGGGTGGGCTCCTCCATCTGCAGATCGAGGCAGCGGTCGACGAACTCGTCGAACCCCTCGCCCTCACCGGAAATCCCGGCCCGCTGCGCTGCGCAGTACACGAGCTTGGCGCCGGCCGAGCCGGGGTCTTCGGCTGCTTTCGGGAACCGTTTGCCGAGCTCGAGCTGATCCCGGAGGGTGGTGCTGAACTCGTACTGGACCGCCTGCCCGTCGACGTCCATCACGACGATGACGTCGAACCGGGCCCGTAGTTGCGTCATGGTCAGGTCCGCGCCGTGTTGGTGACGGGGCCGTCGAGGTCGAAGGTGAGGGAGGCGACGTTGTACTCGTCGGTGCCGCCGGCGAAGCTCGGCATCTGGCTCATCACGAACGTGCCGGTGACGGCGGCGCCGCCTGCTTCGGACACCGAGAAGTTCACGTACTCGTGGTTCTCCCAGAAGTCCTTGAACACCTCGAACATGCCGTCGGCGTCGAAGTCGACGTAGAAGTCGATCTGGATTGTGCCGGTCTTGAGGCCCCGGCCCTTGCGGTGCCACGTGTTCCCGAACGTGGTCTTGGGCAGGACCGTGGCCTCCTGGGTGATCGTGACCGCCGACACCTGGTCGGAGATGTCGATCGCAGTGGCGCTGGTCGCATCGGTCCAATCGAGCGTGATGGTCGGGTCCATCAGGTAGGTGGTGGCTCGCGCCATCGCTTCTCCTAGGCGGTGATCTCGACGCGGAAGTCCGCGCCGATCGCGTTGTCGTTGGGGTTGGTGGCGATCGAGTACGTGCCGCTCGTCATGTCGAGCAGCCGCAGGTTCGACACGGTGCCGTTCAAGGTGCGGTTGGCGTAGAGCGCCGCTTTGACCGACAGGGCACCGGTGCCGGACACGATGGCCTCGAGCGTGTCGACGGCCGTGGGGTCCTGCGGGCCGACGATCAGCGTGACCGTCAGGGTCACGATGTCCGTGTCCCGGGCGGCCATGTAGTTGATCGTGTCCGGCGGGTAGATGATCAGGCAGGGCAGATGCACCGGTGTGTGCGGGACGTCCTTGTAGACGGTGATGGTGCCGTCGATCTCGCTGAGCGTCTCGGCGAGCGCCGCTCGCACGTCGGCCAGGTTGACGCTCATCGCAGCAGCAGCTCTCGCCGGCGGTAACGGGAGACGAGGGCGATGACATCCGGATCACGTGTGGTCAACCGCACCCCGCCGAACTCGCCGAACCCCATCTGCCCATTTGGCGTTGATCTGCGATTCACCAGCCGGATCGCATAGATGAGCGCGGCCCGCTTGACTGGCTCCGGGGTTGCCGGCCATCCATAGCGAGCTGTGACTTGGATCGTGCGAGGGCGGCGCAGCGACGACGGGAAAGTGCCGGTACTACGGATGCGGGTAACCATGCCGCTGCGGTTGTCGATCTCGTGCACCCAGTCAGCAGTCGTGGTGTAGCTGCCTGAATCCTGGACGTCGATGGCGACGGCGAGGTCGGTGGCGTTGGCGATGTCGTCGAGCTCGTCGACCTCGAGCAGGTCCCGAGTCGGCCTGTAGGTGCGCGCCGTCGCCTCAGTGGGGACGGTGAACGTTCGGAGGCAGTAGTCGTCGATTGCGGTTGACGCTGCCGCGGCACAATCTGTGTAGATGGCGTCGAACGCGGACGACTCAACCGCCCCGGACTGGAGCTCGTTGCGGATGTCGTCTGCGGTGATGTAGGCCACGGCGCTGCTCCGGGGTGCCGCACCCCGCCCACACCAGGCGGGGGGTAGGGCGGGGTGCGGCGATCAGGGGTGGATCAGGAAACCGCGGTCGCCGGGAACGCCGGCTCGCCCAGGTTCTGGATCAGGCACAGGCTGTTGACCCGGATCTCCGGCGAGAAGATCATGTAGCCCCAAGTCACGTAGCGGACCGAACCGGTGTGGGCGACGACCTGGTCGGCGGTCACGGTCTGCGGCGGGGAGTCCTCGAAGTAGGCGAAGTCCGTGTTATAGACCGCCATCACCGTGTCGTCCTCGCCGGACTTCTGCACCTTGTTGGTCACGACCACCCGCAGGCCGCCGAACCAGCGCTGCCCGGCGCCGTCTACGTAGGCGCCGACGTTGCTGGGGAAGGTGCCGTTCATGCCGGCGATCGGGCGGCCGTCGCTGTCCGAGGCGGACAGCAGTGAACGCCAACGGGCCGGGGTCATCAGCACGTACTGGGCGTCGCGCTCGTCGTTGATCTCGATCTTCGACGCCGCTTCCTGCACCACGCCGTAGTGCTCGGCGAAACCGGTGACGGTGTAGCCGCCGTTCACGGTCTGGGTGCCGTCGGCGAGGAACACGCCTTCGACCTCGCCCGAGGAGCCGCTGCCCCACAGGGCCTGACGGTCCTGGTCCTGGTAGTAGCGCTCGAGCATCTCGGCGAACAGCCGGTCGGGGCGGACCTGGCCGAGCTGGATGGCCTGCACCGACAAGTCGCCGTACCCGCCGATCGTGACGGCCGACAGGGTGACCGAGGTCGACGCCCACGAAGCGGTGCTGAACGCCTGGTTCTCAGCCGACTGCGCACCCATGCCGGGAGCGACGGTCTCCTTGGGGATGATGACCGACGCCGAGCTCAGCCGCCCGTAGGAGGGGGTGCCGACCAGGGTGTTGAGGAACGCACGACGGCTGACGGCGAGCGGCTGGTACTTGTCGACCAGGTACTGCGGGACGACCAGGCCGACCAGGTCGGTGGTTGCTGAGGCGGCGCGCTCGATCTCGCTGTGCTTCTCGAGCCGGTAGGCGGCCTTGCTGTCGCTCTTGGCCCGGTACACGTCGAGGAAGAAGTCGTGCTCGCCGCCCTCGCGGTAGATCGGGCCGTCGGGCTCGATGGTCACGCCGGGCATGCCGGGCTTGCCGCTGTTGGCGTTGGTGGCGTCGCCGAGGCTGGCGGACAGCTCGCGGCTGCGGTTGATGTCCTGCTCGCGCTTGATGAGCTTCTCGAGCTGCTCGCTGCAGCGGGCGATCTCGGCTTCGGCGGCCTCGTAGGTGGCGCGCTCTTCGTCGGTGAGATCGGCGGACCGCTCGATCACGGCGTTGTCGAGGTCGTCGAGCTGGGTCTTCAGTGCGTCACGGCGCTGCTCGAGCGCCTCGATGCGCGGGTTCCGCATGGTTCCTCCACGGTGTTGGCTGGGGGGTCCAGGCGGTTCCGCACTGAGGTGCGGGCGACGAGGATCAGATGGCAGTGTACAGGAATCAATGACGGTCGATGTGCGACCAACTCAGAGCGCGAGCACTTCCTGGTCCATGCGTTTGGCGGCGATCTCGCAGTAGCGCTCGTCGACCTCGATCCCGATGGCTTTCAGCCCACTGTCCTTCGCCGCTCGCAGGGTGGTGCCGGAGCCCATGAACGGGTCCACAACGGTCGAACCTTCCGGGACGATCTGCATGACCCACCGCATAACCTCGATCGGTTTCTGCGCGATGTGCTCCCGGTTGGCCGGCGGCGAACACTCGAACACGCCGGGCGGGTACGCCTCGCGCCCGGCCATTGGGCCGTTGCTTCCCCACACCACGTACTCGGCGGCGTTCGAGAACCGGCCGGGCGTTGGGCGCCCAAACTTCTTGGACCAGACAGCGACGCCTCGCCACGTCCATCCCCCTGCTTGGATGGCGTCGGACAGGATGGGGAGCTGCCGCCAGTCGATGAACGAAGCAAGCACGGAACCGGGCACGGAGGCGTTGCGGGCGGCGTTAAGCCACAGCATCGACCAGGCCAGAAACGAGCGCTGGTCCCTGTTGTCGCCCGCGAAGTCCGGCGGTATGCGGCCGTGTCGCTGTTCACGTACTTGGCGACGACACCCATGGCGCGGTCGCCTCGAAACGCCCCGCCCGAACTGTACGGCGGGTCCGTAACCACCGCCCCGACGCCCGACAGATGCGGCAGAACGTCGAGAGTGTCGCCGTGGTAGATCGTGACGTGGTCGTCCTCGTAGTAGGGCCGCACGGTCACGGACGCACCAAAGCGAGCTCCCGCAGCCGCCGGCGCTGACGGGCCTTCGCCTCCGCCACCGGATCGGCGAACATCAGATCCTCGGAGCGCAGCACCGTCACCCGGGCATCGTCGAATGCCGGGGTGCGGACGAGGGCGATGTGATCGAGCTTCACCTCGGACCGTTCGATCACCGTCTTGCCGCCGGCTGCGCGCCGGATGGTCGTACGCGCCGGGATCGAGCTCGCGCCGATGCTCAAGCCGGTGTACAAGTTCGAGCGGATGAGCTCGAGGGCGTCGCGGCCGGTGCTGGTGTCGAGCGCCCGGAACACGGCGTAGTGCCCATCATCCCTGTTCTCGTGGGACACGAGCACGGCGGCGGGGTCCTCGGTGTGGCGCAACATGAGCGGGATCGGGCGAGTCGACTCGTTGAGGCTGCGGTCGAGCGCGCCGCGCTTGTACACCTCGTAGCCGGGCATCGGCTTCGACACGTAGGTCGGGCGGTCCCACGGCAGGACCACCCCCTCGATGGTGCGGCCGTCTTCCTCGTCGCTGACCCTGAGGATCAGGTCGGGGAAGGTGACCTCCACGTCACACAGCGGCATCCTGTCCACCTCCTGGTAGAGCGGCGAGCTTCACCGCTGCATCGTCCGGCCCTGGCACCGCCAGACCTGCGCCCGCCTGATTGAGGATCGCCCTCGCCTCGTCCGAGGAGATCACCGTCCCGACGGAGAGATAGATCTTCTGCAGGGCCTCGGCGAGCTCACGGGGCGACATGGTCCCGTCCCGGACCCGGCCGAGGGGGGCCATGCCGAGCACGGCGCGCACCTCGTCCTCGGTCATCCACTGCTGCTGGATGTTCAGCATGTCGACCGTGGCCCGGGGGTCCATGCGCAGGAAGCTCTTAGTGTCGAACTTGACCTTGAGCCCGTCGGGCAACAGCCTGCTCAGGCCGCGCTCGATGGCGTACATGATGCCCCGGAGGTAGATGTCGAGGAACGCCCGCCGCTGCTCGAAGTCGTTGCTGTAGACGTTCGTGGCCCCCGGCGCGCCGATGAGGTAGGGGGGCACCCCGACCATGTTGGCGATGTCGGTGATGGCGAACTCTCGGGATGCGAGGAACTGCGAGTCGCTATTCGACAGGCCGATGGTCTGCACGGTGATCGTGTCGGGCAGGACGATCGGCTCACGGTTGCCGCCAGCGACCTTCTGGCGGTACCGCTCGAGCAAACCCTGTAGGTCCTCGGGGGTGACGTCGGGGTCGCTCATCGACAGGACGGTGGTGGGCTGACCGCCGCCGAGGTAGAAGTTCTGTTGGAACTCGATGGCGGCGATCTCGGCGGTGATGTTCCGCCGGAACAACTCGATGGCGCTCACCCCTCGCGTTTCCCCTGGTAGGGCGGTTGGGATGATGTGCAGCACCTCGCCGGCGCTGAACTTGCGGTCGCCGATCTTCCACGTGCCGTCGTCGTTCAGCTCACACTTGCTGGGGTCCACGACCTTGAGCGCCTGTGGATAACCGTCGGAATCGAACGCTCCGAGGACCGCGACGATCTCGCCATGGAGGGTGTCCGAGATGACCATCCGGGAAAGGGTCGTCTGCCGGTCCTCGGCGGGGTCGGGCTGGTCGAGGAGCTGGATCGGTACGTCGATCTTGGACCCATCGACCTCGGCGTGTAGGGACAGGGTGGAGATGACCGTGGCCCGGTGCATCATCCCTCGGTAGTAGGCGGGGATGGCGAGGGGGTTGCGGCCGCCGGCCACGTGGTTGGTGATAGCGAACTGCGGCCAGAACATGGGCAGCTCGCCGGCGGCGCGTTCGATGTCAGGGGCCTTGGTCCGTCGCAACGCCTTGAGCATCAGTCGGCCGCCTCGTACGTGGCGTCGAAGATGTCTGGCTTGCATGGGTAGAACTCGCCCTGCACGCCCTTGATGATCCAGTCGCCGGGATCGGCCCGCATCTCACCTTCAAGCGTTGGTATGTAGATCCCCTCTGGGATGTCGGGGGGCGGGTCCATCATGTGCGACCGCCCCCCACACCAGTCGGCAAGGGCCACGACCTCATCGACGAAGGTGGCAGCGTCCCCATGATCCGCCCAAAGCGGCACGCGTCGTGCCTCAATTACGACAGGCTTCTTGCGAAACTTCGGCATCAGTCATCCCCTTCGAGCGCGAACCCGACCAGCATCAACAGCACCCCGCCGACCGCCGCTCCTGCGCCGGCGGCGAGCAGGACGCCGCCGAGCCACCAGCCGATGAGGGCGAGTCCGAGGATCACGCACGCCATCCCGAGGAGCTGCAAGCCGGCGGCGATCACGGGGTGTCGTCCTTGGGGGCCGCCGGGGCGAACGGGGCGACCGTCTCCTGACCCCGGCGCGCGCCGACCCCGTTGCCCAGCAGGTAGCCGAGCGCCGACCCGAGCGTGGTCCACGCGATCGCCGTGTCGTTCCCGTTGTTCGTGAACTGGGCGGCGATGATGTAGCCGAAGCATCCGATCACGATCAGAGCGATCAGCAGGAGCTTGCCGGGTGCCGCCAACTCAACGTCCTTCATAGCCATGTTCCTCACACCGCCAGTCCCATACGGAACTTCCTGGGCTCCGGGGTCGTCTCCAACGACCACAGCGCCAACGTTGCCGACACGAGCGGGGTGATGTCCGTGTCACCCCGGGCCCATGCCCACTTGTCACCGATCCGCCGCTTGTCCGCCGACCCGAGCGCCACGTTGAGCTCAGGCTGATCCAGATGCCGCAGGCGGCCGGCCTTCACCGCGTCGACCAGGAACCCCGCCGACCGGGCGGCGTCGGGCGTGCCGAGGAAACGGATCGGGATCTTGCGCCGCTCGAGCTCGGGGATCAGCGACGCCGCCGCCCCGACCGTGTCCACCGAGAGGGTCGACTTCCGATGCCGCTTGAGCAGCCCGTGCACGAACTCGACGACCCAGTCGGTGTCGGCGTCGTGGCGGATCACCTCGACGTGCAGCGCGCCGTCCTCACGCCGCCCAGCAGCCGACACGGCGGCCATGGAGCGGTCAGGGGCGACGTCGATGGCGAAGCAGACGGGGTCGAGGCACTTCGAGCTCACGTCGGCGCAGGAGCGCCACAGGGCCTCGCTGACGATCCTCGGCTTGCCCGCCTGGGGCCACATCGCCAGGTAGGCCCGGCGGAACTCCTGGGGGGCCATGGAGGCGTGATCGGCGGCGATGGCGTCGGTGTCGATCGTGAAGCCGACCGCGGGGTGGGTGCGTGCCCACACCTTCGGGTCGTCAGGGTCGACGTCCAGGCCGTCCGCTGACCACTCGAAGTACGCCACCCCGCGGTCGACACCTCGCCGGACGAACTCACGGCCGACCTCCAGCTTGTTGCGCAGGTAGGTCGACCGCTCGTCGCCGGCGGCGGAGATCACGTAGAACTGCGGCGAGCGTCTCGTGATCTGGGTTGGTTTGGCGCCCTGCTCGAGGTCGTCGTTGGCGAGGACGAACGCCTCGTCGACCTGCACGAGGTCGATGCTGCCGCCGTGCGCCGCCTTGCGGGTCGGGGCTGCGATCCGATGCCGGGAGCCGTTCGACCAGCGTATGCCCTCGGTGCCGTTCATCCGACTGACCTTCACAAACGGCGCGTAGGGGCTGGCCCCGATGATCGGCACGTGCTCGTCTAGGAGCTTCTCGCGGGCGTCGTCGTGCTTCTGGGCGGTGTACAGCGACCGTTGCGGGCCGAGCCGCTTCGCCATCCGGTGGGCTCGGTGGACCTGCACGCCGAGGACCATGGCGGTCTTGCCGGCCTGACGGGGGACGAGCTCGGTGACCTCGCGGTACACGAGCTTGCCGTCTTCGTGCTCGAAGGCGACGTCCAGGACGTGCCGCTGCCAGGGCATCGGGTCGAACCCGAGCTTGCGCATGACGGCGCAGACCTCGGGGCCGTAGGTGTCGCGGTTGGGGTTGCGGCGGGTGGCGTACTGCGGGGCCGCTCCGGGCAGGTCCCAGTCCATCACGCCTGCACCCACTCGTGCGTCTGATCGGCAATCGCGAGATGCATCATTCCGACCGCCTCAGGGACCCTGAGGCCGCTGGTGGCGCGGCTGCAGAATCGAACATCGCCGTCGGCGTCCATGACCTTCAGACAGACAACAGCCTCAAGGAGGGACCACCCACCGGGCAGCTCTTCGACGTCGATCTGCACGTCAGTCGTCCTCGAGGTCGTCGAGGGAGGGGCCGCGCACCACCGGGGGGCACAGGTCCCGCATCGCTGCCCGGTACTCCTTGACGTGGGAGGCGTTGCCGTAGTCGCCGTCGATGATGTCGGCGAGCCGCTTGACCAGCGCGACGAGGGCGACGTCCGGCGCGTCGAGGTCAGCGATGCGCTCCTCGGTGGCCTGACGAAGCGGTCCCATGCTGCGCCATTGTACGCCTGCCGCTGGTCGATGTGCGCACAGCCGTTAGGGCAATCCCCTGACCAGGGGATACGCTACCGCAGTTGCCAGCGTGGCGAGATACTGCGGGGTATGGTCGCCGTCACGAACCCACGCCGAATATCACCGCTCGACGCCAACCGACAACGCCCTGACCAGGACTTTTACGCTCGGCCCGTACCGACCGGTATGTCCTGGCGGCGTCCATGCTGACCGGTATGCACAGCCATAGCAGAACATACCAAGCGGTACGCCAGACGGGTAATCACTAGGATCGGCGCATACCCCTACCCCCACCCGTACCCCTGTCTCTTATACACATCTGACGCTGCCGACGAATAGAGAGG
>ERZ761591.48-NODE-48-length-36200-cov-7.218094_pt1 | contig 36200 bp, 53 predicted proteins | sample MGYA00512167_ERZ761591 | MGnify/ENA primary metagenome ERZ761591 (study PRJEB28899, sample SAMN03785559) | bioreactor sludge metagenome | biome: EBPR Sludge; feature: EBPR Bioreactor; material: 0.22µm filtered reactor supernatant | place: Saint Lucia: Queensland...
GTCGGATACCGGGCGTCATACCGGGTTTCGGAACCCTGTATCGATTGGTGGCGCTGGAATTCCGGGACGCTGCCATACGTGTACCCGTCCGCATCATGGAACCGGTAAACGAACCCGCATTCTTCCAGTGCGACCATGGCGGCTTCGGCGCTGTACCCTTCGACGGACGGCAATACGTCGAACCCGATGGAATACGGGTCCCATTGGAAGGTACCGTTTTTGTCGGCCACGGTCCATAAGCCGGCATATGTCAGCATGGCGCGCAACGCGGGATATTCCGATTCCAACAATTGCAACGTTTGGTCGCGGAAGAATTCCGGTTTAATCTTGCGGGTTCTTGCCATGGTCAGGATTGGGCGAATAGGTCGGGCGTTTCGGAATGGGCGTCGTCGCCACTATCGTAAAGCGCCGTGATGCTCATTTGGTCAACAATTGATAGACCGGCGTTCAGTCCAGGCGCGCGAAGTATCACAACATCAATTGACGGGTTGGGCGTGTAGTATTTGACGCCGAAGCATCCAACGACCAAGTTGTCATCGGCCAGGACACCGCAACGCACCAACACGTCTTCGAAGGTCTTGGCCAGGTTCGACGCATCGGGTTTCGTCCGTTTCCACCGCTTCAATGATTGGTGCGACGCGGGCGTCGATGTCGGATGCGGAAACCCGAAATACATGGCAAGAACCACGGGCGCGGAAATCGGAACGTCTGGACGGTTCGGGCATTCCATGACGGCGCCTTCGTAATGCGCCTTGGCAATCCGCAAATTCTTAGAGTCGCTTATGGTCATTGGTAGCGGCGCCTTGCAATACGGGCATTGGACTTGCTGCTGTTTTTTGTACCGCTTCTTGCACGTCGGGCAAGCCGGGAACCAACGCGCCGTTATGTCCTTCGCTTGGTGCGTCGTTGACTTCGGTTCGATTGGTAGCGTGGTTTGATAAAGGGTTTTCATGGGTCGTCTTGGTGGTCGTTGGGGCGGTGGTTGGCCGCCCCGGTTGGTCAGTCGTTTTCCGCCTGGACGAATCCTTCGGCGGCTTCGATGAGTGCCGAAGCAAGCGCAATGGCGTCCGAAATGTCGGACGAATTCCCGGTGCCTTGGCGTTGCATCAACACGGCCAGAATTGGCGCGGCCACCAATGCCAGGTGGTCAGCGCGGGCGGCTTGCCCTTCGGTCATCATTCGTCGTCGTCCCCGGTGTCTTCGCCAAGGTCCAACGCGCCTTGGGTCGCATACGCCCGCTTTACCACGTCGGCAAGTTCGGCGTTCCAGGCGCCGTACCGCTTAACCGTGGCGTTGAACGTTCGCACGTCTTCGGCCACGAAGGACACGCGCCATTCCCCGGCGTCGGTCTTTTCGGCGTTCAGGTGGCACAATTGTTCATGGACCAACGCCTCGCGTTGTTTGTCGTCCAGCAATTCCCAAGCCGGCCGCGAAATGAAAATCACCATCTGTTGATATGGCATGATTCCTTCGGCTTCGACCGGGGCGGCCAAACTCAACAACTGGACCATTGCCGAGGTCTTGCCCCCGACTAGTTGGGACTTCGCAATGAGCGGTCGCCCTTGGGACGTAATGCGCGCGGTTTGGAATATCGCGCGAATCGTAATGCCGGATTCCCCGACTTCCTTAAATTCGGCGGATTTCTCCACCAAGGTTCGGGCGAGTTTTTCAACGGCGGGCGCGAGGTTGTACGTGTTACCGGCCAAGGTCGCCCCCCTTCTTCTTGTTCTTCATGGGTTGGGTTGGTGCCGTGATTCCATCGGCGCCCGATGCGTTCGGTTCACGCCCGACCATGTCGGCCAGCGCCGCCCGGACAACCCGGTCGACGGCTTCTTCAATGGCGGGAACGATTGAAGGTTGGAAGAATTCGGTACAATGGCCAACACTCGCGGGCGGTGCGTCTTGGCGTTCGTCGGGTTGGCCGGTCGGATTCGTTCCGCCGGCCATTTCATTTCGTAACCGGTAGTACGTCGACTTATTGAGTTTTGCCCAACGGCAAGCGGTTTCAACCGGAACGCCGACGGCGACCCGTTCCGCAACCAAGACGGCCAGTTCTTCCAAGGTGGCCCCGGGCGGCGGGAACCGCGCCAACGTGATTTGTTCCATGGCCGGGAACCTTACCCGGAATTGTACGGATTCGTCCCGGGACCATACGGATTCGTCGCATTTCATGGTACATTGACAGCGCGGCGCAATTGTGCGTCCGTGCAAACACAATGAAACCAAGACGACAAACGACGGGGCGGCGGCCATGAAGGTTCGCCAATTGACGTTGGAGAATTTCCGGGGCGTCCGGGAGTTCACGCTATACGCCGACGGCCAGGACGTGACCATACGGGGCGACAACGGCGTCGGGAAGACGACCATTGCCGACGCCTTCCACTGGCTGTTGTTTGGCAAGGATTCCGCCGGCCGCGCCAACTTCGAAATTAAGACCATCGACCGAATTACGGGCAAGGTTGCATCGGGCGTTGAGCATACGGCGCGAATGACCATCGAAACCGAAGGCGGCAAGGTCACCGAGTTCGAAAAGACGTACCTTGAGAAATGGACCAGGCAACGCGGTTCGAAGGAAGCCGAGTTCACCGGCAATACCACGCGCCACCGCATTAACGGCGTCGAAGTGCCGCAAGGTCAGTACGACGCCGCCGTCGCTGCAATTTGCCCGGAATCCAAGTTCCGCCTACTTTGCGACCCGTTCCACTTTTCGGAATCCCTGAAATGGGAACGGCGCCGCGAAATGCTTTTGGAGATTGTCGGCGACGTCACCGACGCCGACGCCATCGCCGCGAACCCGGAATTTTCGGACGTGCCGACCATGTTGGGTCAGCATTCGCGGGAGGCCTTCGTATCGATTTTGAAGGCCAATCGGCGGGATTGGAACGCGCGACTTAAGGAGTTGCCGGCAATCATCAACGAGGCCAGCAAGACCGCGACCGGCGCGCCGACCGGCGACATGGAAGACGTGACCGAGGTCCAAGCCGAATTGGACCGGTTGCGGGATGAGCGGTCAGGCATTGAGAACGGCGCGGCGATTGGTCAACTGAACGCCGAATTACGCAACATCGATGCGGAATTGGCGCGGGTCAAAACCCGGATTGAACAAGAAGTTAACGCGCCATACCTGGCCGCCCGCAAGAAGACGGCCGAAGCCGCCGAAGACTTGCGCGATTGCGAAATGGCATTGGACCGGGCGCGAGTCCGGCAACGCCAAGCCGCCGCCGACCATTCCGGCGCCGTTACCGAATTGGACCGGTTGCGGGGCGTGAACAAAGAGATAAAGGCGCGGGTATTTGAGTTCGAAGATTCGGACACGTGCCCAACGTGCCTTCAACCGTTGGCCCCTGGCCAGACGACCAAGGCGCGCGCCGAAGCCGAAGCAAGATTCAACCAAGCCAAGGCGGGCGATTTGGAAAGGAACCAGGCCGAAGGCAAGGCGGCGAAGCAACGCGAAGAACAATTGGCGAAGACGTTGGCGGCGGCCGCCGATGACGTTCAGCAATGCGAAGCCAAGGTCGCCACGGCCACCGAAGCGCTGGAACAATCCAAAGCGGATGAAGCCGCCGCGCAAGCCGCGCCGCCCAACCTGGACGCCGACCCCGAATATTGCCGGTTGGCCACCGAACGCCAAACCAAGTTGGGCCAAATCGAAGTCGTCCGAACGGACGCCGCCGGGAAGGTCGACGAATTGAACCGGGCCATAAGCGCCAAGACCGGGGAGGTCCAAGCCATGATGCGCCGCAACGCCGAACGCGAAGCGGCGGCCAAGGCAACCGCGCGGGTCGACGAATTGAAGGCGGAACAAACCCGCATCGGGAAGGCTTACGACGAATCCGAAGCGCAATTGGACTTGCTGGACCGGTTCGTCGTTGCCAAGGTGCGGATGTTAACCGAGCGCATTAACGCCCGGTTTTCCGTCGTCCATTGGCGGTTGTTCGACGTCCAGGTCAACGGCGCCGTTGTTGAATGTTGCGACGCCACGGTCGACGGCGTCCCGTGGTCGGCGCTATCGCACGGCCAGAAAATCAATGCCGGACTTGACATTGTGAACACCCTTGCCGACCACTTAGGATTCGCGCCGCCGGTCATCATTGACAACGCCGAATCCGTGACCAACATAACGCCGACGCGCGGCCAACAAATCCGTTTGGTGGTCGCCCCCGACATTCGCACCTTAACGGTTGCCAAGTAAAGCCATGCCAAAAGAAAACGCAAACCCGACCCCCGCCCCGGACACCGAGGCCACGCCCAACACGCCCGCCAAATCCAACGGGTTCGACGTCCTTAAACGCCAAGTTATCGGCAAGGCGGAATCCGACATTTCGGCATTGGTCGCGCAAGGCCAAGTCCAGGTACCCGAAGGCTATTCGGTCCGCAACGCCATGACGTTCGCTTGGCTTATGTTGCAAGACGTGAAGGACAAAGACGGGCGCCCCGCGTTGGCCGTGGTCAGCAAGTCGACCATTGCGTCGGCGTTGCTTCGCATGGTCGTCATGGGCCTGGACCCAGCGAAGGCGCAATGCTACTTCATCGTTTACGGGAAGACGCTGCAATGCCAGCGGTCGTATTTCGGCGATATGGCAATCCTTCGGCGTGTCCGTCCAGGCGCCGAAGTCCAAGCCGGCGTGGTTTACGAAGGCGACGAATTTCGGTATTCGATGGTTCCCCGTCGCATCATTGCCCATGAACAAGACTTGGCCAACGTGAACCCCGACCGCATGGTCGCGGCGTATGCGATTATCACCGTCGGCGGTGAACAAATCGCGGCCGAAGTTATGACCATGGACCGCATCCGCAAGTCTTGGTCCAAGTCCAAGACATACGGCAATAAGAACGTTCGGGACAAAACGCATGATGACTTCCCCGACGAAATGGCCATGCGAACCGTGGTCCGGCGGGCGGTGAAGTATCTACTGAACCAGTCCGACGACGCCCACTTGCGGGACGCCAACGCGCAATCGGGAATCGACCTTGCCGAATCCGCATTGGACGACGACGTCGCAACCTACGCCAATGCCGAAGTTATCGACATGGAAGACGGCGAAGATTGGGGCGACACCGAAGAACCGGCGGCGCTGGAACAACTGGACAACGCCGCGCCGACGGCAACCACCGAGGCCAGCGGCCAAGCCGTATTGGTCCCCAACGACGAACCCGACGCGGATTTCTGACCCGCGCACAATAGGCCATCGGGACCATTTATCCCGGTGGCCCTGCCATTCTATGCGCCCCCGCGCATAATAGTCATTGAGCCGATATGAAAACCAAATCCCGACTCCAACCAATTCGTAATTTTGGCAAGCGCCCGAAATGGGCGAAGTCCCTTAACCGCCAAGATTGGCGCCATTTGCAAGACGGCCAACAACGCAATATGCCGACCTTGTCAAACCTTCGACTTGACGCCGAAACGTGCCCCGATTGCCGTTGGTTGCTGCAAAAGGTGACCAAGAACGGAGGCGCGAAGTAATGGCCGCCCAACCCAGACTGTACGAAGTCCAGACGGACGACGCCCGCGCGCGGTTGGTCAAGAACCGGCGCGCCGGGTTGGTCAACCTTTGCGAAATCAGCGGGCGGGTACTGACCACAAACGACCACTATGTCTTGATTCACGTTGGAACCGAGCGCTTGGTCCCGGCCAGCAAACCCGAAGAACCGGGCGCGCATCGCGTGGTCTACGTGAACCCGAAGCATTTGGACACGAAGGTCCTTGGCCGGTTCTTGCGTTCCGGGCGCGGGAAGGTGACCCGGTGACTTGGGGCGAGGCTTGCGCCGCCATGGTCGAAGGCAAGTTGGTAACGCGGCCAGGACTTCACCGTCACTACCGCCAATTTGCATTGTCGTTCAGCGGCAATCAAGATGGGGGGTTTGCAATCACCCTATACTATGAACATAAATGCCCCGGGCTTCCAAATTGGTGGCCGACCGGTTCTCGTCATCAGGTGACCGATTCGGACAAAGAATCGACCGATTGGCGGGTCGTCCAATGAGGTTCGAACCCTTGGCGTCGTCTTCGGCGGGTTGCGCCTACGTCCTTCACGGTGACGGGTTGCCCCCGCTACTGATTGACGCGGGCGCGGATTCCCGAACGATTGCCGCCGCCGTTCGCCCGACCGCCTTGGGCGGCGTCTTGGTGTCCCACTCGCACGGGGACCACGTGCGTTCGGTGCCTTGGCTTCTTCGCTTCGGCGTCGAAATCGTTGGCCACGAATGGACGTTGCGGGCGCTGGACATTTGGGGCGACTATCGCGCCCGCCCGATTGCCGACCGGCAAACCATCGACGTCGCCGGTTGGCGGGTTATGGCCTTCGACTTGGTCCATGACGCCCGGGGCACGGTCGGGTTCTTGGTGTCCGGCGCCGGCGGGAAACTGGCCTATATCACCGACACCGCGTATTGTCCGGTGAAACTCCCCGGCGTGACCCATTGGGCCATTGAAGCCAATTATTCCCGCGACATTGCCCGCGCCGCGACCGCAAGCGGACGGACGGACGCCCGCCGATACCAACGGACGGTGGCGAACCATATGTCGATTGAAACGGCCGTCGACTTGTTGAAGGCCAACGATTTAACCCGTGCGCGGGAAATCCACCTGCTGCACCTTTCCGACGCCAATTCCGACGCCGACGCCTTCGCCGACATGGTGAGACGTGCAACCGGTGTCCCGACCTTCGTGGCCCCAAAAGGCTAACCGACCATGAACAACAACCAAAAGACCATGACCGTAACCCAGGCCGCCCGTAAATGGGGCGTGTCGAAATCCCGCGTTCGGGCGTACCTGAACGCCGACCGCGTCCCCGGCGCAACGAAGACGTTGACCGACGCCGGGACGTACCTTTGGAAGATTCCAGCGGACGCGACCAAGCCGGAAACCCTACCGGCCGGTAACCCGAATTGGAAGGCGGGCGGCGGCAATGAATAAGGCGCCCGCGTTCTGGACCACCGACGACGGGTTGGTATGGTCCATCGTTCGACCCCTGTTGGTCACGGCCGGCGCGCCCGGGTTGAAGGTTTCCGACATGGTGGAATGGGTCGCCGAAGGCTTGGCCGCCAAGTGCTACCAACGCGCCGTGACGGAACCGCAATTGACGGGTTACCTGTGGCGGTTCTTTGAAGCCGGATTCGTGAAGCGGACGCGGTCCATGCCGGTTCGGTACATCTTGACCGAAGCCGGAGCGGATGCGCCCGACGTGGTGACGTTCCCCGGGGCGGTGTCAGCATGACCAACATTGTCGGCGTTGCCTTGTTGGTGGCATTCGTGGCGGCATTGGTGGCCTTGGCCGTCAAGATTGCGCGCGACGTCAACGAATGGGTTGGCGCGGCTTGCGACTTAATCGAATGGCGATTCGGCGGGAAACGATGACCAACGGCGACAACCTGGAAACGACCGTCGTTTGGTGCTACAACATGGACGCCGCGCCGAAGGACCGGACGTTGCAACTCAGCGTAAAGACACGCTTTGGACTTCGGGAATTGGACGGTCAGCACGATGACGACCGACACGCCAAGTGCCCGCGCCCATATTGGCGCTATTGGTCGCAAGACATAACTTGGTCCCGCGAGAACCCGCCCCATGCTTGGCGGTTGCCGAGCCCCGCCCCGGTTCGTGAGGTCGCGCCGTGAACGAAGGCGAAATTACGTTCGGCGTTGAAAGCATTGTCGGGATGATGACGAAGGCGCCACTTGTTCGGGTCGAGTTTGGTGAAACCGTCGTAATGGTGCCCGTTGAAAAGGCGCGGGAAATGGCGTTTATGTTGATTGAAGGCGCCGAATCCGCATCTCAAGACTTTGTGTTGGCCATGTTTTTGGTCGACACACTTGGCGTCGGCATGGACGATGTGGCCGACGTTATTCGTATATTGCGAGAACAACGTCACGGCCAAGGAGACAAATCGTGAACGAAGCAACCGAGCGGGCGCCCTACGCCCGCGAATACTATGTCCGCAAGCAAGCCGACGAAGCCGCGCGAATGGCGCTGGACGCCGACCCGGTAACGCCCGCATTGGCTGCGTTATGGCAAGACGACGACCCGCGCGAGTCCACCGGCGATTGGGAGTTCTGCCGCCTTGAGGCGTTGACCGCCGCGTCGCGTTACCTTCGACTTGCCGAGCATTACGACCGAATGGTCCAAGTTCGAAAGGCGGTGACCAAATGAGCGTGATAGTGAACGCCCGGATAACCCGCGCCTACGTCGGATTCTATGGCGTCGACAATCAGTTCTTGGGCTTGGTCGTCCATTGCGAAACCGGCCACGGCGAAGGCATGATGGAAGGCCATTACTACCCGGTACACCCGCGTCACTCTAAACACCACCGTGAGGATACGCCGTTGGCCGAAATGATACGCGGTTGGTTGGAAGCATCCGGCGCCGAATCCGTTGACGACATGGTCGGGAAGTACGTTCGCCTGGACTTAACCGAGCAATGGAGTGCCACGCCCAACCGTGTCGGCCATATTGTCGACGAAGGGTTTTGGTTCAGCACCAAAGAGATAATGAACCGTTGGGGCGAACGCATGGACGCGGCGAAGTACGCGGCGGAAATTGCATCAACCGTTGGGGAAGGCGGCGACCATGGCGAATAATCGGGCCATGCAACTAGCCGTCGTCGTTCGTGGTTGGCGCGCCTGGACGGATTGGAAGGCCAGCGGCGGGGACGAAGCCGACCGCCCCCGGTGTCCATACTCGGCCATGTCGTTCGCGCCCCGTCTTTGGCGTCGCGGGTTTGACATGGCGGCGCGCGGGAAACCGTGCCCGACAATGGACACGTTGTTTCCGAACGCGGGCAAGTATGCCGAAGGTGAAGAAGAATGAACGCAAAGGACGTGCCGCCCCAAATCGCCGAAGGGTTGCCGGGGCACCAACTCAAAATCGAACCCGGTCATTTCCGGGATATTGAACTAGGGTTGAAAGAATATGAAGTCCGCAAGGACGACCGTGGTTTTAAGGTCGGAAACGTCGTCGTCTTGCTGGAGTATCACGGGGCTTACGGGTACGTCGGCGGCGTGATTCGTGGTCGCATTAAACACGTGTTGCATGGCGGGTACGGCTTGCATCCCGGCTTTGTGGTTCTTGGCCTTGCCGACTTGGAGATATTTGAAACTGGGCTACTTGGCTTTGGTGAAGGTTGGCGACCGTGCGGACCAGAACCGCCCGAAGGTGACCCGCTGGACGACGGGGAACCACCCGACCCGGACGACGACCGCCGAATCGATGACGTGACATGAAGAGACGCCCGCCAAAAATGGCGGGCGTCTTCGTTGGTCCTTGGCTTGGCTTAGGGGACCGTCCCGACAATCCCGCCGTATCCGGTGGCCGTGCATCGCCCCCAGAAACAATGACCGGCGGGAATCACAATTGAAGTCTTCCCGGCGATGCCGTTAAACAACTGGCCGCCCGACGTGTTGACCGTCCAAGATTGGTTCGAAGCATTCACAATTTGGACTTGCCCGCCTTGCATCCCGGTTTCGCCCGTGGCGTTTACGACGGTTGGCAACGTGATAGATTGCCCCGGCGTGGTCCCCGTTAGCGTGATTCCACCCAATTGTGCAACGGTTAGCGCCGAACCAGGCGTGGCGCTTATTGACCGGTCTTGAAGACCGAAGAACGCATCGGGCGCCATGCGGAACCCGCCGTCGTTTCGAATGGCGGAATGTCGATTGCCGCCGACCGAAAAGGTAAAGGCGCCCAACACTGTATCCCGAGTAAAGCCGCGCCCGGGGCGGTCCAACATTCCTTGTTGCGCCGGCGCCAAGGACGACGAAGACGCCGCGTCCAAATCAGACGGGGAATCGTTTAGCGACTCAAAAGCGCAATTGACCGAGTTGCGCCCGCAATAGCCGACACTATTGGCCAGGTTGCCCCATTGCACCGCATCAAACCGGCACGCTTGCGCGTTTTCCGTATACGCGAAAACACCGGCGCCGCCTTCCAGGTCCAACCCTTCAAACCGCCCGTTTGTGATTCGGCTTAATGGCGTTGTACCAACGCATTCAAAGTTCGGCATACCATTGACGACCGATGCCACGTTGGACGCATTGGCGCTAGCCGTGATAATTGACCCGGTTCGCGACAATGATAATTGTATGTTGTTGCCGTTGATTGAACGCACAATATAAATGCGATTCGTTGTAAACGGCGCTGCGGGCGTTCCTGTGAATCGAATCGGCATTCCCACCAGGAATTCGGAACCATCGGGAACCGCAACGTTTGCCGAACCATTCGAAAAGTTGCAAAGCGGTGTCAACGCCGAACGGTTGAACATATTTACTTGAACATAGTCCATGTGGACTTCGTTCAGAATGCAAGTTCCAGAACCGCCGTCGCCGGCGTAAATATGAACGCCCTTTGCTTGGCGACGCTGTTTCGCCGTTACCCCGGCCGTGTTGCCAATTGGACAACCGAAAATGCTTCCCAATTTCATATTTCCGGTTTGCAAAATCGACGACGGGACGTTGCATTCAATCAGGCAAACGCCGCCCCGGTATGAATCGACCACGTGTATTCGGTCCGCTACGTGGTGCATCGAATTTCGCATGGCGAAGCCGTACCACGTTGTATTCTTGACAAAGAGGTCGACAAAGGTTCCCGCGAATCCGCCGCCCTTATTCATGGCGCCTTCGACAAACGCCGCCGTAAAGTTGTCAAAAGCCAAAAAACGCAACCCGTGGGCGGTTACCATTTCGTTCGCGAAATCGGCTTGCACGGTCGGCACGGTTCCAGAATCAATGCTGTTATGCGAGAACGCCGGGAATGTACCGTCGCCCTTAAATAACGTCATGCGCCCTTCATCAAACGCCCAAGTAGAGTCGGGGATAGTTGAGAACGTCAAGTCGCCGATTGTCGTTCCTTCAACAACAACGCCCGACAACATTGGCAATGTGGCGGCCAACAAACAAACACCACGAAGAACCTTCACCACGCCCCCGCCTAGCGCGAAGCATTGTTCCATAGCGGCACGTACCGAATCCTCAGTCGCCGCCGCCACGATGAGGTTATCAGCAAAAGGGTTAACGTGCAAGTTCAGCGCGACGTCTGTATCGCCGGCTAACCCCTCAACCTTCATTCGCAAGGCGCCTTCCAATTCGAACCGCAACCATTCCCCGGCCACGTAATCCCGGGGCGTTCCGGGCGCCGTCGTAAACGACTTGGCCTTTGGGTCAATGGGAGTCCAGACGTCCCCGGTATCAAAGGCCGACACGTACACGGCCAACGTTTCGTCGGTTTGAAATTGAATGGTGCAAGCCGCGTAAGGCGCAACGTCAATTGCGACGCCATTTTGCAATGTCGTTTCGGGCATTTCGCCCATTGAAGACGTTAGGAAAACGTTCGTCCATGGTCCGGCGATTGAATGCGCGTCATAGTGCCGCCAATGCCAACCCATAGAATGAGGCGGTGCGTCCCGTCTGCCTTGGTCGATTCATCAACGGCCAAGGTCCCCGGGTCGACGCCTGTGTAAACCGTGGTCGGGCCTTCGACTAGCGTGTCTTTCGCATCGTACATTCGCCGGACCACGTCGCGCGTCGACCCGCTGCCGGTCAGCATGAATTCATACTGAACATTGTTCCGCCCAATGCGGGCGCGCGGCGTTTCGCCGGTTCCAATCGATGTCGCCATGGACCAAGTTTTCCCTACATCGGGCGAAGACCGCCGGTAAATGGTTCCGGCTTCTTCGGTCCATAGGTGAAGACGCGACGACCCGTCGTTCGCCCATTGAATGCACAAATCAGAAACGCCCGTTATGCCGGTCGCCACGTCGCGGATAACGGCCAGGTTGTTTCCTTCGATGCGGATATGGACTTCGTCACCGACCAAGTACGCCAAGGCGTGAACCAGCCCCGGCGATACGGCGTAATCCATGGCCACGCCGGACAATCCAGCGCCAAGGACGCAATACCACCCGGTCCATGGCCGGACGTCGGCGTATGCGGTCCCTTCGTATACGATGTTGAAATCCAGGTCTTCGGCGTTGGTGACCGCTTGGCGGTGCGAGGTGATGGTAAACCCGGCCGGGGACGTCGTATCAACCGACGTCAAAACCGCGCCCATGGAGTCGGCCAAGTGCGCCGGCGCCGACCCGGGCGTCACAATCTTCGTCGGTTCTTGGGCGAATACCAACGCCTTTTGCACCGGGTCCCCGGTTTCTTGCCAATCGGCGTCGCGGTTCAGGCGCGGCAAGTATGCCACGGGCGGGACTTCGGCCGGCGAAGAAATGAGCGCAAACCGAAGGGTTCCGATTTCGTCGCCCGGTAGCGGGACGCCATACGTTCCCCGGTCATGGGCGCCCAACGTTTGCGTTTCCACCGCGTCATACATGGCGGCCAGTTCTCCGGCCACCACGGCGGTTCGGTCGGTGCCTTCAATCCATGAAGCGATTTCGGCCAAGGCGTCGACGGTCGTTGGTTTGAATTCCGGCGCCGACACTACCGGCGGTGTCAACCAACCCGGTCCCGAATCGTAATGGTCCAGGTTGCCGTACCGAATCGCGTTCCCGCCTTCGCCATTGACCAGCGGCCAAAGACGAACGCCGGCCGTTCCCGATTCCCAAACGAAGACGGGCGGTTCGGGCGGGTCGTATTCCAGGACCGGGTAGTCAACGTTTAGCGTGGTCACCGGCGACGAAAGGGTCAGCACGATGACCAACCGGCGGCGCGAAGAACCGGGCAACAAGCCGAAGGCGGCGACCCGTTCAGCATCGGCAACCGTGGCGGCGGATATGCCCCCGGCGGGGATGTCGGCGCCCGTGTCCGCAATGGCCCCGACGCCTTGGTCCAGCGCCCAAGAGCCGGCATAATCCGACGTCCCGCCGCGCGGCAATGGTAGCCGAATGCCTTTCAGCGATGCGCCCGTTTCGATTTCTTCCCGGGTTCCGTCTTGGCCTTCGACGTATGCGGCGACACTCAACGCCGGGTCCGGCGTCCAATCCAACGTGACGTGCGTTGCTTCGTGCGGCGTTTGATATGGCCCCGCCGTGTACGAACCAAGGTCCAAATAGAGTTCGGTCACCAGGCCGGCCGTGGTGACGGCAATATCGGCGCCATGGGCCAAGGAACCGGCGTCGACCGAGAACAACGCCGAGTCGCCCGCATCATACGTGTACGTTGCCAGCGGCGTCGCCTCGCGTACCTTGAATCGTGACACGCCGACAAACCGACCTTTCCCGAGTTGGGCGTCTTGCCATGCTGCAAATTCGCCGTCTTCCAGGATGTCCCAAATCAACTTGATTCGGGTTTGGTGCCGGTCGGCTTCGTTGAACCCGGCAACATCCGCCCATTGGTCGCGTTTAAGATACCAATAATCTTCGGTCGGCGTGGGCGCCCCGTCCAGTTCCCAAGGAACGGGCGGGTTTAGGAACGACCAATGCGGGTTCCCCCAAAACGCGGAATACCGAATGTCCTTGGAACCAAGGTGGTCCCAAGTGCCAATCATGTCGGCATTGACGGATTGGGCGTCGGTGGCCCCGGACGTCGACGCCTGGCACCGGTAATTGTGAATAAAGGTGACGGTTTCGGATTCCGCCGGCGCAAGCAACGGGAAGTCGTCGCACGGGTCGGCCAACGGGTTTTCGCCAAGTGCCCGGGAATGGACGACTTCAATGGGCGCAATGTTGTCCGGCGGCATGGCTTCTTGTTCCGCCACGTGCGGCGTTTCCTTGGCCAAGAAGTACCGGAACGGCAACGATGCGATTTCGACTGATTCCCCGCCGGCCGTCGAAGGCGTGGGCGGAATGGTCAGCGGGACACCCCACGAACGGCGGCGCCATGCGGTCACTTCGGGGAACCCGCCGCGCCGCATGACTTGGGCGTATTCGGTCGGGTTCACGCGGTCAAATTCCCGCGTAAGGTTCGGCAACAAGAAGACCGCGCCCGCGCGCGAAACCTTCAAATTGCTACCGGGTCCCGGCATGGCGTCGACGCCGCAAGTTCCGGTCGCTGTGCGTTCCCATTCGTCGAACGAATAGGCGACGACGTGGTCGCCCCAAGTTTGCGTGGTGACCACGATTCCGCCGACGCCAAGGCCGTAAGGTCCAGCCCCGGCCGGGATACTTAAATCTGTTGGAATTTGGACGGGCAAGTCCAGCGGGACGCCGCCGATTTCGCATTGCCAGCCGCCGGACACTTCGTTCGTCACTTCGGCCGTATCGGTGAACGTCGGCGGTGATACGGCGCCCGTCTTGGCCCCGGCTTGCGCCGACCCAGCAATAAGCGGCGCGGCGCCAAAGAACGGGATGTATTGCGGACCCATGCCCGCGCCGACGCGGAACCCGGCGCCGTAGGTGGCCACGGTTGACCCGTCGACCTTAATGGCTGCACCGGACCACGTGGCGTAAATGTCGTTATTCGTTCCCGCCCGGGCGTAGACCGTCCAGTCATAGTATTCGACCGTTACGTTTTTGGCGGTTACCGACCCGCCGGTCGCAAGGTATCCGGCGCCAAGGCCAAGGCCAACCACGGCGACTTGGTGCGCGGATTCCGAAGCGGTGACAACGATTGATAAATCGGCGTTGGTGGTGGTGACGTTGATTGCGGAAATGGCCAGCAATTCGGCTTGGGCGTTCCAGGTATTCGACCCAGCAAGGACGGTTACGTCGATAGCGGCGCCGAACCGCAACACGTCCCATTTACAAATCAAGCCATTGACCGGCACGGCGTCAAGTTACCTTGGTCTGTGTCACCGCGCGGGCGTTCTGTTGAAGTAGGTTCACCGCTTTACCAACGCCACGGGGACGGACGACGTGTTGCACGAAAGGCCAGCGCATGATAGGTTCGATTCCATCTTCGGGGCAATCGCCCCGGAATCCGGCGGGGATGTCTTCGCCGATTTTTTCCGCCGTGTACGTGGCCGGGATGTTGACCCAATCTTCGAAGCGGTCGCCCGGGGACGGGACGCCGACCCCGCCGTCGCCGCGAAGGACCAACCGGGCGCGCATCGATGTCAGGCGAAAGAACCCGGTTCCGTCCAGTTCCACCACGTCGCCGCGCCATAGCGGGACGCCGTCGTCGTCGAATAGCATTTGGCCTTCCCATTGCACGATGTCACGCGGTTGGGTCATCAGGTCGAAGTAGGCGTCGGTGCAAGCGTCGACCAAGGCTTGCGAGTTCAGCAACCCGTCCGCATAACCGAATACCAATTTGTTCCCGACCCAATTGGCCGGACGCGAACCCAGCGGCGTCGCCGGGTTTTCGGCGTTTATGTCAATCTTGACCGCTGCGAATTCGGGTTCGCCCGTGCGACCGTTTAACCCAGTGACGTTGACTTCGGTGGCCACCGGCGGGCGGCGTCGTCGAACCATCTTGGAATACAACCGGTTCGCGGCTTGCTTTTGGGCCAGGTTGGACGGGACGCCGTCGGCAATCAGCGCGGCCAATGCCAATTCGTGAGTTTGGTAAAGAACCGCCTTGGCCGTGGTCGGAAGGTCGGCGGGCGATATAGCCTTAAACCGAACGCCGGCCGACGTCGGAAAGAATCCATACAACCAATTGGGCGCGTAGGTTTGAAATAGGCGGTTAACCCATTCGGCGATGGTGTCCCCCGCGCGGATGAGCGCCGACCATTCCCCGGCGGTTGGCGGCGAAAGGTCGGGCAACGTCAACGTTGTTGCGCTTATGACCGGGGCGCCCCCCGGCGCTTCGCCTACCAATTGCACCAAGTTCCCGATTGCGTCTTCAAACGCGAAGCCGTCCAGCGGCAACGGGTCCCGGAACCGGAAGTCTTCCAACCGGTGCCACCAATCCTTTGTGGTGATGACCACGCGGTCGGCGTCGGCATACTTTCCCGACGCGACATGGTCCACTTCAATTTGGCCTTCAATGAATGGCACGGCGCCCGCGTCGGTCACGGCGTCCAGCCGAATCGGGCGGAATTGGGAATCGCGAATGCCGGTGGTCGACAATTCATCTTCCAGGGTTTCCGGGCGGGCAATGTCCAGGCCAACGACCACCGAATCGGCGGTTTCTCCGAATGAGATTTGCCCCGACGGAACGTAAGGCGTAATCACCAACGGGGCGTCGTCGGTGTCAACATAGGTTGTTCCGAAGGCAACGGACGAACCATAAAGCGAAGGTGTCTTGGTTGCCGACCCGTTCAACGTCACTTTAATTCGCGCGTTGACCCGGGTTCCGTTGGCCACAAAGGTTGTTGAAGGGTCTTCCAAAAGTTCGACCGTTTGGGCGACGCCATGGAACCAGCCGTACACGGTGGCCGCCGACGTTTGCCCGGTTTCCGGGGCGCGGGCGAATGCCAATCGCTTCGACAACGCTTGGCCGGCCGTGTAGTATCGCATCGGGTAGACCAAGACGTCCGGCAACCCGGAAACCTTTTCGAACCAAATTTTTTCGGCGGGAAGAATGACCGGCGTTGAATCGTCTTCGTCGATGTCGTCGAACGCATGGACGAACGCGCCGCCGCCGGTCGGAATCGATAGCATCAACACTTCGCGTTTGCGCTGCGGAATGACTGCAAGTCCGGTCCATTGGTTCGCCCGGGTTTCGCCGCCGTTTTCCTTGGACGCAACCGACCCGGTGGCCACCAAATCCCCGCCTTTGTAAATGTCGACCGTGTTGTCGTTAAACCAGACGAAGCCAACGCCCGCCGTAAGGTCGCCCGTGTTACTGATTCCGAACCGCAACAATTCTTGACGGGATGACCCGTCGGAATAGTTGAAGACGGCCACCATGAACCCTTGGTTTTCGCCAAGCGCCGACGAAGACACCAAGGCGGCGGAACCAGCGTCGTTGGTCAGAAACGGCAAGCCGCCCACGCCAGATTTGTCATTGACGACCCAACCGGCGGCGGCCGCGCCTGTGAAGTCCCCAACGCCCAATTTTTGATATACGCCCGTGTTGGTTTCGTAGAATGCCCCGTCGAAAATGCGCGGGCGGTTCATCAGGTTAAACGTCACCGGGCATTGGTACACGCCGGCTTGCAACACTGGGTCCCAACCGGGAACCCGTTTCCCGTCGGTGCCCTCGAACGACCCATGCGCCAACACGGTTTGGAGTCCGTTTTGAATGCGCTTTTGCGCGTGGTCGATGACGATTTCAATTGCGGGAATGGGAAATGCGGGCATGGCGTTAATTGCCGGGTTGGAACCGAAGACCACCCATGGCCGAAATGGAATGCAAGGACACGCCGCCGCGTCGTCGGTTGACGGCCAGCCCCGAATAATCCGAACGGTCAGCGCGGGTAAAGCCGCGACCGGCCAGGTCACCGCCGCCGATGACGAAGTCGCGAAGGTCGGCGGCCATGCGTTCGGTCGCCGTGGCGGTGCGTTCCGTCGCCGTGGCAATGCGGGCGTTCAGGTCACCGAGTCCAGGCGTATCGCCGCCGGCTTCTTCCATGCCGCGTTGGGCTTCGCGTCGTTCGCGTTGCCGTCGCCGCATATCGGCTTCGGCGCGCCAAGTGTCGATGTAACTTTGGCGAATGTCCATCCCCCCGGCCATAGCGTCGCCGACGTCCTTATGCCACCAGAACGGCTTAAACGCTTGCCACAACTTTTCGACGGCGGGAATCAGAATGTTTTCAAACTTCCAAGCCAAATCAATAACGGTTGCGCCGGCGTAGATTGCGGCTTCTTCGAAGTCTTCGGCGCTTCCAATCATGCGCCCAATGGCGTCGCCGAAGTACGCCCCGAATTGTTCCAAAACGCCGTCGTTGGTCAGTTTCTCCAACACTTCGGCCATGGCGTCCAGCGCCCCGGTAAAGCCGGCACGGTTGGCCCCGGTGCCAATGGCGATAATGCCTTGTTCGATTGCGTCGGCGAAGTTTTCGTGCGAGTTCTTCGCGCCAGCCGCAACCCGCGCCCCGTCTTCCATGACGGCCACCAATCCGGCGATTATTTCTTCGGCGGTCTTGCCTTGCTTTGCCAGCGCTTCGGTGTCCTTGGTTCCGAAGGCTTGTTCCAGCAGATTGAAAATCGGCATTCCGCGTTCGGCCAGTTGCAAGGCTTCTTCGCGTTGAAGCGTCCCCTTGTTCTTAATGTCCGAAAACACCATCAGCAACCCGGCCAGTTCCGCGCGGCCGCCGCCGGCCAAGGCGTTTTGGTTCCCGAGTTCCCGAACCAGCCGGTATGAAATGTCTTCGGCCAGCCCCGAACGGCGAAGCGCCGCATAACCCTGTATCGATTCCTGGACACCAAGACCGGGCGCGCGGGCAATTTCGCGAAGGTTGGCCAGGACTGAACGGGCCTTCGTCGGACCGCCTTCCAGCGCTTCGACGGCGTTGGCCAAGGCTTCGAAATCCCCGGCTTGTTTGGACGCATAGTAAAGCGCCGACCCGGTGGCCAGCGCCGCAACGCCGACCGCTTGCAATGCGCGTTCGATGCCACCTAAGATTGGCTGCACCTTGCCCCAAGAATCGCCAATGTCCTTCCCGATACCTTGGAGTTGTTTGGCCGAAATCAGTTGCCGGTTTAGCGCCGCCAAGCCGGTTCGGGCGTGGGACGGGTCAACCGTGATATTGATTTCAATCCATTCGGAAATGCGGCCACTCATGCGGGTTTGTTCTCTTCAACGATTTTGACGGCGGCCACGATTTCGGCCAGTTGTTCCCAACCGTCTTTGGCCGGTTGACCCGGTCGGTATTCGGGATGCGGTTGGTTTATGGTCCGCAATGCGTCCAGGTAGACAACCCGCATCGGGTTTTCCATTAACTCCCTTTTTTTTTCTCCAAAAGTTCTTGCATTCGAACGGCGTCCATTAAGCGGATGCCGTTTTCGAATTGGTCCAGAATGTCGACCACGCCAAGCCGAAGCGCCTTCACGAAGCGAATGGCGGCGGCGTCGGACATTTCCGGAATGGAGTAATGCCGGAAAATGAAAGCGTTAATGAGGTCCCGCGACGTCATGGCGTCGCAACCGAGTTCGTCCCAAAACGGCGATTCCTTGACGGCTTGCATCCAGGCGCCCGCGTTGCGCGGGATGTCGCGCCATTCCGAAACGTCAACGTTGGTTCGCATGACCAACACGCCCCCGCGCGGCAACGGAATTTCGATAAAGTCCGGTTGCCGGAAGTCTTGTTCCAACGCTTCAATATCAAACACGCTTTGCGGCGTCTTGTTTTCGTTCATGGTGGTTTGTTCCTTACGGCGTGGTCGCGGCGTATCCCGGCGCGCCTTGGGTCATAACGGTTAGGGTTTGTCGCTGGACTTGGCGGCGGGCAACCACCAGGTTGTATCGTTCGGCGACGGCGACGCATGAATAAACGCCCGCGCCGGTGTCAATGTTGACGGTGAAAAGGCAATCGCCGAAGATTGTTCCAATCAGTCCGGTTGAAGGAACGGCCGACGGCGCGTCCGCGCCTTCGAAGGCCACGTTAAGCCGGTGGAACGTGTCGCGGTTGACGACCTTTCCCACGCCTTGTTGGACAACGTTCAGGGTTAGCGGGCCACCGCCAAAACCAGGGTTCAGCGAAAAGGCCCAACCGTTGTCGGCCGGCGTCGCGGAATTGGCGTCGACCAAGAATTGCGAAGACAACGCCGATTGAAGAATCTTCATCGTTGCTGTACCGGTCACGGCGCGCGCCCCGACCACTTGGGCGACGGCGTGAAAATCGGACATTCCGCCATTGTCGTCGACCGGGACGGCCACGTCCAGGGAGAAATTTTCAACCAAGGCTAGAACGTTGTTCCCGTCCATGGACAACGCCGACACGCTAAACGGGTCCGCCTTGCGCGACCCGGACGCATCTTCCATCAGGTCGAAGGTAAAGCGGTGACTTCGCCCGAGAATTTGAGCAATGGTATAGGTGTCCCCGAACCCTTGCACCCGTTCCGAATCGGCGGCGTGGTCGGCGCTAAAATTGGTCCCGCGCCCAAGGTACGAAGTGCCGTCCAGTTCCAGCGTCGCAACGCCCAACCCTACGTGTTTTGCGGCCATGTCGCCCATTGAAGACGCAACCGCCCGATTGTTTCACGTGAAACTATGAACCGAGCGCCGCCGCCGTCGCTTGCCAATTCACGCGCCATTGCGGGTTGAACGAAGACGCGACGACCCAGCCGCGCCGCCATTCTTCGGGGAACGCCGCGAACCGGGTTCGCATCCGCTTGTCCACTTCGTCCAGGATTCCGCGCCCGACCATGAACCGGGTCCCGTATGGCGAAAATATGAATTGCGTGTACGGCAAGTTCGTACCAACGATGACCGAGTACGATTCCCGCGCGCCAAATCGCACGTTTGCCGAACCCTTCTTGCGAAGCATTACCGACCGGTGCAACCGCCCGGACCGCTTGTTGATTGGCAACAATGGGACCGTTCGCCGCCCTATGGCCTTCATTGCTGCGGACTGACTGACCCGGCGGCGCTGGACCGACCCGCCACGGGCGAAGTTGGCCGACGGCGACTTGCCACGCGCGAACGGGTTGTATTTGTCAATGAACGCGGCGGGGATGTCGCCGGCCGTTAGTTCCTTCAAATCGTTCCGGGTTTCGTTCCCCATGAAGGCGGCCACGTTGGACGCCGTGACCACCCCGGCTTCGACCTTGGCTTCGACCGATTGAAGTAACCCGGCCAAACTTCGATGCGGATTTGCACGGGTCGACATGGCGGGATTATGGGCGGTCTTGGTGGTATTGATACCGGAACGTTAGGGACGTCACCCGGCGCTTTTCGTGGTCGGCGTCCATGTTCACCGGGTCGCCGGCGGTGACGGTCGGCAACATCCCGCCGCCTGGAACAGAGGCCAGCGAAAGTTCATTGTATATCGCGTGAAGGTAGCCAACGCCGTTCGTGACTTCGTCGTCGTTCGTGGCCGCCCAAACGAAGAAAATTTCCCAAGTGACGTTGATTGCATCTTCGGAAAACGTGGCGCCTTCGACGTTCGCGAATGTCGGTTTTGCCACGGCGTAAGGTAGCGGAATGGCCCCGGATTCCGGGCCTTTGAGATACACGCGCGTCACCGACGGCCACGCCGCTTTTATTGCGTCTTCGACGAATCCCCGTTGCAATGCGAAATCGGCGGCGTCAATCATTACGGCATATCCTCGGCCAGTACGTCCAGTTCTTCCAAGACCACTTCGACGCCCGCCGGCGCGACCGGCACGTCGTAAATGGCCACGCCCTTAATGGCAAAGGTCCGGGAATCATAGACCACGATTCCCGTTTCTTCAAATCGGGCTTTGTAGGCGAGCGGGCAATACAACACGTGCGGGCGCAAAAGGTCAACGACCACGCCGTCGAACGATGTCCCGCCCATTCCAGCCGGCGTGATTTGGCAAGGCGTGGCGCCTTGGGATGTAAAGGAATAGCCGTCGACGACTTTGTCGGTCGCCGTGTCCGTTCGTTTGTACGGCGTACACGTTTGAAGGTAGATACCCGCCATCAGACCACCAGCCGCCGGTACGTGTTGACCACGCGGTCCCACGAATCGGACCACGCCGCCACGCGCCCGCCAAGGGTTCCCGTGGCCGAATCCGAAACCGATTGCGCGTTTTCTTGTTCGAACGGGCCTTGCTTAATCTTCTTGGCCAGTTGTTGCCCCGCCACGGCGTCGACGTCCATTTGGTCATGGACCCAAGCGGCGGCGCAATGTTGCTGCAAGGCTAAGAACAAGTCAGCGGGAATCGATGCGAACCGCCCGCGTTTCCCGGTGACGGTGACGTCCGGGTATATGGCCACGTGCGGCGCGAATGCCAGTTCGGTAATCGCCCGCCCGCGTGAAATGGCCGACGCGGGAAGGGTCCGGTAATCAGTGCCCAGAATCAAAGGCGTTGCCCCGTTGAGAACGCCCGTGATGGTTTGGTATCCGGTGCGAAGCGATAACACGTTGCCGCGCCGGACGTCGTCGCGGTGGAACGTGGCCGACGTTGCTGACGGTTCAATGAGCGCCGGGGACCAACCGGTCAGACGTTCAAATTCCCCGATTGCCGCATCCAGGTAAGGCGTGATGAGCGCATCGGACGGGGCGGTCGCAACCAACCCCGCCGATACCAACAACGCCCCGATTTCCGTTTCGGTCGGCCACGCCACGATTATGCCCCGTCTTCTTGGTCGGCGGCTTCTTCTTCGCCGTCCCCGTCTTCTTGGTCGTCGGCTTCTTCGGTTTCGGGATTGGCCAAGACGTCGGCCGCCCATTGCTCAAGTTGCGCCTTGGTCGCGCCCTTCGGGACTTCAACGCCCGCCGCCTTCAACGCCTTTCGCAATTCCTGGCCGGTGGCCTTTTCAATGTCCAGCGCGCGCAAGGCGTCCAGGGACTTCGTGGCGGCTTCGTCCGGGGCGTCCTGGACGGCGGCCGGTTCCGGGTTGGCGTCAATCAGGGGATTCGTTTCGTGGCGCGTGACCGCGCCGTCCGCTTCGCGAATAAGGAACAATCCATTTTCGCGGCCAATGCAACGTCGTTCAGACATGACAACCGTTGAAGACGAAGAAACCGCCCGGGAATGCCCCGGACGGTTCCCCGTCAACCCATCCAGGCGCCGCCGTTACGTTGCCGACGGCGTCGGGCCAAGCAACTCGGTCAGCACGTCGCCCGCGTCCAGCGCGACCGGCTTAACGTCGCCGTTGTAAAGAATGGCGAAGATTGCATGAATGACCACGTTCGCCACGGTTCGTTGGTAGTCCGCGCGGACGTACCGTTTGGTCGGTTCGATAATGTCCATGATGACCAATTTGTCGGACGTCACGCCAACGGCGGAACCGACGTCGTTAATGGTGCCCGAACCAGGCGTACCCGAGTCATCATAGTTCTTCGCGCGAAGTGTAAACACCCCGGTTGAAGTGACCGTCCCAATCAACGCCACGATTGCGACGCCGGCGTATCCGGCGCGGTCAATGGCGGTCAGGTTTTGACGGCTTCCATCAGTGCCAGCGGCCACCCCGCCAGCAAGTCGAACGATTTTCAGGTCCTTACCTGCACCTAGCAACATTTCTTTATGTCCTCCTTTTGCGCGCCGTTAGGCTTGCACGGCCACCCGCGCCGCCCAAGGCGCAAGGACGCCGCCGCCGTATCGCAACGCGGCCGTATAGCCGACCACGCCCCGCGACGTCGATTCCTTCGTCGGTGCCCAACGTTGAATGGTCACCGCTTGGCGTCGAATCATGGCGTATGCATCGTTCAGGTTGCCGAAAAGTGCAACCTTGTTGTTGGCCCCGAGTCCCGGCATGGCGGCCGAGAAAATCGCCGGGTAACCCAGCAACCGGGATTGTCGAGCATTGGCAAGGCCACGCCCGTCGACCGATTGAAGCCAACCAATCAGCGCGTTATCCGCGTCGCGCAACTTCATAATTTGCCCCCAAACGGTCGTATCGTTGCAAAGGAAGACGGCGCCGTCCCGATATTGCGACGGCAACGCGGCGACCAAGTCCATAAGACCGGTCGCGGTTACCGGGTTACCGACGTTGGTTTCGCCGAAGCCGTTGGCCGTGCCCGATTGGGTCAACGCGCCCATTGGCTTCGCTGCCCCGTTGCCGTTAATGCCGACGGTTTCCAGCCCGTAGGTTAGCGACTTGGCCAGCCAATCCAGCGCGAAGGATTCCATAAGCGGGGCGTCATCCATCAGCGAAGACGAAAATTCCATGGGGACGCGTCCTTCGTGAACATCGAATTTGATTTGTTCAATGTCCGGTTGGTCGTCGGCCGCCTGCCCGGTTTCGCCGACCCATTGAATGCGGTCCGTCACGGGCGAAGAATCGCGCGGCAACGCGACCGCCTTCGACATGGTGTTAATGGTTCGAACCTGCCCCATAAAGGACGAAGCCGGCGTCCGTTGCAAAATCATTTCTTGCAAGAGGTCGACGGGAACCAGATACCCGCCGTCTTCGCCGATGCCTTCAACCATGGTTTTGCATTCGCGCACCATTTCTTCCAGCGTCTTTCGGTCGGCGGCGTCGGCACGTCCGACCAAGTGCGCGCGAAATGCGTCATGGTACGACGGTTCGCACGTTTTCAGCAACGGGGATTCGTCGATTCCAAGTGCCTTCATTTCCTTCGGGTCGATGGTCCATTGTTCGACGTTTTCTTTGACTTCCATTTGGCCGCCGACGGGGACCGCCTTTGATTCGTCCAGTTCCTTAATCGTGGCGCTTTGCCCCGCGAAGGCGTTCAGCGCGTCCAGGCTCTTTCGGATTTCGGCCATTTCCGAAGTAATTTCGTTCAGCCGGTCGATGTCACCGCCGGACATTTCCTTCGCTTGAATCGCTTCGCCTTCGGCGTTTAGCGCGTTCAACCGCTTAATGAGGTCGCTTTTGTTCATGGTGTTAATTTCCGGCGATGCACCCGCGAACGAATTGGAAACGTGCGGCTGCCGCCCGTGCCAGTTCCGCCGGTTGCGGGTTGGCTTTGAGTAATGACCCCATATCGGCGGTCATGTCGGCGAAGTCTTGGGCGAAGCCGGAAAGGTCCCGACCGTCGCCCAAAGTCTTAATGAGGTCGCGCAAGGCGGCGACGCAATCTTCGGTGGAATCGGGCGCGAATGCCTTGGCCGTGGCGACCATGGCTTGCGGGTTGCAAGGCACGTTCACCAAGGACACTTCCCAAACGGCTGCAACCTTTGGAATCACGCGGCAATAACCCTTCCATTTGGCAATGTTGCCGCGTTCCCGAAGTTTGTACCCGGCGTCATCCGCCCACTTGACCAAGGCGGCGCCGTTGTCGAAATAGGCCACCGACGAATAATCCGGGCGAAACCCGATAGACAACCCTACCGACTTGCCAAGCGCCAACCGTTCGGTTACGATGGTCCGGGCGCGTTGCCCTTCGGCGTCGGTATGGAAGGTGGCGCGGATTTCCAAACCCTTCGCGGTTTCTTCGGCTTCGTTGAACATGGCCACCGGGAACGCCCCCCAACTATGCCCGGGCAAGACGCCCCCGTCCTTGACCATGGCCGGAATGATGTCCGCAAACGCCCCCGGCAAAATCACGTCGCCCGCCCGGTCGATGTTGCCAATACCGGCGGCCACGCCTGAAAATTCATTCTCGCCGGCGGCGGCCATCTTGAATTCGGCTTCGTCGGTCCAACTCTTTACCAACACTTCCGGTTCAGCAAGTTTGGGCATTGCACCCATTGAAGACGCAAGGCATTAAGCGGCCATGACACGTTGGAACCCGCGACGGTTGCCGCGAGTGCGAACCAAGTAGCAAAGGCAATTCCCGAGGCAAGGCGTGTCACCGGCGGCCGGGTACGTCGGAATGGTGGCCTTCGTGAACGTCCGGCCAGCAAATACGGTGCAATCTGAACAATGCTTTTCGGTGGCCCCGAGAACCCAAGTGAACGTGTCTTCGTCGCTACCGGCTTCGACAAACGCCATGTTTGCCGTCCCGCGCATCTTGCCCGCGTACAACCGCATACGCCATCGAACCTTCTTGGCGCGGAATTCTTCGGAACCGATGTCGCCATACTTTTCGCCGTCTTCTAAGTCGGCGGCGAATTCTTCCAGCCATTCGGATTCGTTGTCGAGCATTTGCCGACCGACCAACCGGTCCAGGTCGGAGACGGCGCCGGTTACGCCGCCTTTGGCACGTCCGAAGGCGTTGGCCCCGGTATGGCCGTCACGAATGATTTTCCCGAAGCGGTCGCGCCATTCGTCGACGGTCAGTTCCCCGGCGGCAAGACGGGCGGCCAGTGCGTCAACTTCGCCAAAGACCGCCCGAAGATACTTATTAAATTGGGCGTTGGTCGGAACCCGCCCCAAGGACGGAACGGCGGCCATGCGTTATTCTTCCGGGTCCGGGTCTTCGGTTCCGTCTTCCATTCGCGCGCGCCGGTCCTTGGCCAGTCGCGCCGCCTTCTTGACCGCCGCCACGTCCGACGCCTTGGGTTCGCCCATGATTGCATCATGGTAATAAATTTCGTCATCCGGCGTGGCGTCGTACCCTAGCGCCCGCCGCGCCTCGGCGCGGGTAATCACGCCCGATTGGTAGGCGCCCCCGGTGGTCTTGGTCTTTTGGTCAGTGTCATCCATCAGCGCAACAACGCCGGACGTGTCCAACTCCAACGACAAATCATAGTCCCCGTATGCGCCATGAAGGACCGATTTTTCAATGGCCTTCACAATGACCATCAGTAGCGGCAAAGTGCAATTATGCCAAGTTGCGTCTATTGCTTCGCCAAGGTTGGCATACGTCTTGTTGGCCGACGCCATGCCAAGCGCCATCGGGTCAGCCCCGAACGCGGCGCAAATCCGCGAAACGAAAATCGCCCCCATGACTTCGATTCCCATATCGTCCGGCGACGTGCCGATATTTTGAATTTTCGCCGGGAAGTTGGGCGCAATGATTCCGCCGGCCGCGTCCCCGGTCATTTGCCGCGTGAGTTGGTCGACCGCATCTTCCCAACTGGCCGGGTCCAGGTTCCATGAATCCCCTTCGGGCGTCATCGATACGGCGGCCGTCCCAAAGTTTATAAGCGTGGCGGCGTTGAACCGGGCGACCAAGTTGTCGCCGGCCACTTCGCGAATCATGGACGAAAGCGGCGATATGCCCCGGGATTGGTCTTGCGGGTCAATTCCCAACTTCGGATGCAAAACCTGGACGGCGGGAATTTGATACTTCTTCCCGTTCGGGCTTCGATATTCGTAATGCGTCGTCAACGCAACGTGCGTCGGGTCCAGCGAAATCGGCGACGTGTACGCCATCGGCAAGTATTGGAAAGCGCCGGGGACATTCGCCAACTTGGTCGGAATCATATTCGCGTACCCGTTGCCGCCGACCATCAGGTCCATAAGCCAAGCGGATAACATGGCGTCCCAACTGTGGTCGGTCGACGGGTTCCGCAAAAGTTCATTTATGGGATGGTCGTCCCGGCGTTCCCCCTTGGAGTTGACGACGACCACTTTGGCTTGCGACGCCGACCGGGAAATATGGGCGTGTAGCGCTGCAACGATTGCGTTGTCGCGCAAGGTGCCGACGTATTTGGCGAAATCGATTTCGCTTGCGGGCGTGTACGCGCGGAATCCAAAACGCCCGGTACGCGAAGACGACCGCGAAACTTCGACGGGCGTTCCGCCGGTGAATAATGCCGCCAACCGGCGAAATACGTTCATGGTCGCCCTTTGAAGACGAATCAGCGCCCGCGCGAAACGCGGCGTACACTGGCCTTGCGCGTGTTGGCGCGGTCGTTCACGGCGTCGGCCAGCGTGTCGACTTGGTCATCGTATTCGTATTCCTTCGGGTCTTCGGAATACTTGCCTAGTTCGTTCAGAAACGGCTTGTTCCATTCCCCTTCGACAATGAACACGTTTCCGGCGTTGACTTCTTCTTGCGCCCGCCGCGCGCGCATGGCCTTTTTTCCACGGACTTGGTGCAACCGAACGCGAACCAAGTTCCCGTAAGTTTGGCGCATGAACCGGGCCAGCGTCGCCGCCCAATGTTTGCCAGCCGCGCCCGGGTCAACCGGCAATAAATGGTCGACCGCGTCGCCGTATTCGTCGGTTACTTCGGCGCGGAATTGAACCAGTCCGTTATAGAACCCTTCGGTTTCCACCTGTTTTCGCCATACGTTCAAAACGTACACGTTCCCATTCTCAGCGAACCCGACCGCCATAAAGACCGAGTAGTCCCCGGCGCCTTCGGTCGCGGCCATGTCGCACGTAATGACCACCGACACCAAACCGGGCACGTCGTCGATTGCAACCGTGCGGATGCGTTCAGTAATGAAGAACCGCCCCGTTCCCCGTTTGACGTCATGTTGCGATTCGCGCATAAAGGCTTCGAAGCCTTGTTGGTTGATTTGGCGTTGGCACGTGGCCAGGTCTTGCCCCAACCATGTCGGCGTACCACCGGTGATAACCCATTGATTCCGCCCGTCCCCTTGGTCCCGCAATTCGCATTGAAGGTCCAGCACCGCCGGTTCCATCGGGCCGCATTGCCGGTCCATCAACCATTCGCATTTGTCCGAATAGAGTTCGGCCATTAACCCGCCTTCGTGAATGAGGTTTTGCACGAAGACGACGCGGCAATCTGGACCGCCGGCCGGAATGATGGTTTGTGTCACCGTGCGGCGCTTCTTATTGACCGTGGTTTCGGTGTCTTCGCGGTCGTCGATGTCGTCCAGGACAATCAGGTCCGGACGGAATTCGTCCAGTTTGATACCACGCGCCCCGGTGTCCAAACCCAGCGCCGCCACGTTAAACCCGTCGGCGGTTCGAAGTTGATTCCGCCGCCAACCCTTCGGGGCGCCGGTCTTCCCCACGGCGGGCGATGCACCAAGCCGGGTCAGGTTGGTTGCTATGGCCTGGACGTGGTTGTCGGCTTGTTCTTGCGTTGCCGATACGTACAACACGAACCGGCGAAACGGCCGCCGCCGCGCCCCAATCCATGCCGTTCCTTCTTCGATGGTCGAAGACTTGGCCCCGCCGCGCCCCCAACATTCCACCAAATCGCGCGGTTGGGCGTCCGGGTCCCCAAGCGATTCGAACCAACGCCATACCCGGATATGGCGTTCGGCCATATGCTTAAACCCACGCCATCGGACGTATTCTTCCCATTCGCGTCGGGCAAGTTCCCGGTTTACGTCATCGAAGGAAAGTTCATTTACCGGAATCGTCAACGTCTTCGACCTTCATTTTTTCCATCAGCGCCCGAAGGGTTTTCAGTTCCTTCGTCGTCAACCGCGCGACGTCAAACCGGTGGTTTACGTTAATGTCCAACGAACCTTGAACGACCAATTTGTCGGCGCCGTCTTGGTCCACTTGGCGAATCAGTTCACGAATGGCCGGGATGTTGCCTTTTCGGGCCGCCTTAATGACCGCCTGAACAATCGCTTCCAAATTGCCGCCCAACTCCAATTGGCGGCGCATTTCGTTTCGAATGCTAAAACACCCGCGCGGCCGGCCGGGTCCGGGGCCGTCCAGCAATTGCCCGCCATGTTTGCCGGGGCGCATCTTGCGCGGTGGTTTCGGGTCGGTTGTCGCCACTGGCCTTATTGTGACGCAAGGCGGGCGCGTTCGGAAAATTGGCCCCGCGCGTTCCAGGAAAGACCGACCAAGTCGAAACGGCGGGGATGAGCCGGTATTTAACCGGTCCCGATAGTACCACCAAAAAAAATCCCGGCGCCGACCGGGGAGGTCGGCAACCGGGGACGTTGGTTTGCTCTGGCTTCGGCTTGTTGCCGTGCGTTGATTATCCTAGAACCGGATACCGAAAGTCAACCCGACGCCGGCGTCCGGCTTGGTGCCTTGAATGCCAAGGACGAAGACGCCCACGCCAAGGCGGAACGGGTCCAAGAAATCGGTTTCCCATTGAAGGCCAACGCCGAACGCCGGCGCCCCGCCCACCGCCAAGGTTTCGTATCCGGCCAATGCGTTAAGGTTCAGGCCCCGAATGCCCCGGACGTCGCGGGCAACCGTGTAAAGGTTGGCGGTCACGTATTCCCGCCCGGATAAAGTGCGGTTGAAGGTGAATTGGTACGCGCCCGGTTCCGGGGCGTCAACCTGCCCCATGGCGTGAATCATGGGCGGCGGCTGCAACTGGCCACCATAGGCCAAGGCGCCGGACGGCACGGCCAGGACGAAGAAAGCGGCAAGAATGGCGGGGAAGAATCGGCGTAACATCGTATCAACTCGCAACCGGTAAAGACGGCGCGCCGGGAATTGTGAACCCGGTTGCCGTGGCAAGTCCAGCGAGTGCCCCCATAAGCGCCCCATTCCACCAACGGCGGCCAGCGACGGCCATGTCGAAATCAGGTTTTGGGGCGTCCGGTCGGTCGGTGGCCGGCAATTCGGACCACGCGGCGTAAAGCCGGGCATAAGCGGCGAAGCTCATATAATCGACCCGCATGGCCGAAACCAGGCCAGCAATGGCGCCCATGGCAACGGTCAGCAAAACGGCGTAAATGCGTTCTTGCATGACCGTTGAAGACGGCGGGTAGCGTGGTCACCGCCCGCGAAGTTCATGGACCAAGGCGTCGACCGTTGCTTTGAGTCCGGCATAGTCGACCGTTACTTTATGGACTTCTTCGCGCAACGCCCGGATTTCGCGCAAGATTTCCCGCGTCGTTTGGGCGTCACTCTTGGCCGTGGTTTCGAGGCGTGACACCCGGCCACCGAGCGTAATAAGCCAACCGATGACCAAGGTTGCTTGCGACACCGCGAAAATGATAACGGACGGATTGTTCGCCAGGTTCACGCCTTGCCCCCGTTGCCAGTATGAACGTTCAGGACGCCCGCCCGGTAGGTGAACGCCCAATCTAGCACGGCGTTAATGTCGGCGAATTTGACCATTCCGACCGTGTCGTCGATGCGTCCGGCAAGATTGGCGACGCGCCCGTCGAAGGCCACCGAGAAAATAGCCGCCCGACCGCCGCCGCGAATGGAAGTCACCGACCCGCCGAAATGGTCAACGAATGGGCGAAGTGCGACCCAAGTTTGCCCTTCGATGAGTCGCGCCGGGATGTCCAGCGGGAACCCGTTTTCTTCAATCTTGACCACGTGCAACGGGTCGGGTTTGTCCGACGGGTTGGGTTGGCCGTAAGGCAACACGGGGACCACGCCGCCGGCCAGAATGAACGCCCGTTTTTCGGCAAGTGAATAGGTCGTCGGGACTTCGAAATGCGGCACGTCCGGCATTCGTTTCCAGTCGCCGCCCCATGCGAGGCCCATTTCCTTACCGATTGCACCGAGCGCCCGATAAACAGCCATTGCCCCGGGCGGGTTGTACCGGCCGCCATGAAATAGCCCGATGTCCCACGCAATGCCGAAATTGTGATTTGACTGGCCACCCCGTGCGTTGGTCACCTTCGCCCCCGGCTTGGTTCGACCTTGCGCCCATAACGCTTCTTGTTCCGACCAAGTGCGGTTACCGGAAATGATGCGGCAACTCCAACCGTCCGGCAACTTGCCCGACTCCAAAACCTTTTGCATGAACGCGCGCGCCCACGATTGCGCGTTCTTGTTCAGTGTCCCGATGTTGCGTTCGGTGCGTTCGTCGAATTGCATCCCCAATTCAAGACGCGCCCGGGTCTTGGTGACGCCCGTTCATTTTGAGAACGGCCAAGGCGTACCGGCCACGGCGTCCGGGTTTGTCCTGCAACGCTGCACGAACGCATGACGTCGCCAACCGTTCGGAAATATCGAAAAGTTCGTTTTGGTCGAAAGGACGGAACAAAGAAACCCGTGCGACGGCGGCGCGGGCGGATTCGATGACGTCGCAATCGTGGCGGGTAATGACGCCGGCTTCGACCGCTTCGGTCAGCATGGCCAGGATTGAAGGCGGTCCAGGCGTCGATAGTTGGTCCTGAACCATGACAATCGCTTCGTTGATTGCTTCTTGGAGTCGGTCGGATTCTTCGCGGAAATCGTCGTCCCGAAGGTCCGGGGCGTCGAAGTAGTCCGGCCATTCCATTTCGGTAACGCGCCGTTTCCGGGCAATGTCCCGCGCCATGTTTTGAACGACCATGGCGGCGAAGGCTTCGAATTTGGTTTGGCCATTGTGAAGGTGCGCGACCCGCGAAAGTTTGGCCAGTGCGTCGGCGCGGAAATCTTCGAAGTCTTGCGGCGTTCGGTTGCGGTGCCCGTATCGCCGCCCGATGTTGGCAATGATACTTTCAACCTTCGATGTCAACCATTCGGGTTCGGCCACGAACCGAAGTCTAGCGCATGGCCAGAAATCAAAATGCGCCCCGTCATCACTCGGGGCGCATAACGCGCCGGGGCGTGGACTTCCCCGTCGGCAAGGCCATAAGACCGACCTTGCGGGCTTCGTCGATACTACCCGGTCGCCCGGGCGCAGTGTCAGTTATCCGGAAATTCCGGATAGTTGGCCGTCAACGGGGCGCGTTTTGGTAGCCGCCGCAATACGGACATTGGCCGATTTCCCCCGAAGCCTTGGACGACGCGCCGCAACCTACGCATTGCAACGCCCATTGCTTCGGGAACGCCGTTCGGGTTGGAAGTGTCGGCGGCTTGGCCGGTACGTGGTTCGCCCCGACGCCGAATACTTGCGGCGGGCGGATTGTGATTTGCGGACGCGCGCCCCAACCCATTGCAAGACCTTACCGGGTCGCGGCCACCATCAGCAACCCAAAGACCGCGACGGCCAAACCAATAACGGCGTTGAATGCAAACGGTTTCAGCATTTCGCGCCGCCGTTCTCCGACATATCGCGCAATTCTTGGGGCGCGTCTTCGAACCGCCAAACGATAATGGCTTGTTCCAATTGTTCTTGGGTCACTTCGTTTCACCTTCCATTGGAATGATGTCTGACGCCTTGACTTCGAACCATGGGCGATTCGGTGAATACCGGGCAAGTACCGATTTACCTTCAACCAACAAGTATTCAACGTCGGTAAACACTGCCGTCTTACCTCGGTTGCTTAGAATTCGACCGTTCAGTATCGGCGCGTTTTCCTTTATGTCGCAAGCCTGCAACAAGACGTCGCGCCGGTCTTCGGCGGTCACTGTTGGCGCGGGTTCGGATTCCAGTTCTTCGCGCAAGTTGCCGCAAATCATAGCGTATTCATCCCATGCAAGTTTGGCCCCGTCCATGTTGCGGGAATTGGCTTCGGCGGCCATAGCCCAACCAAACGCCTCGCGTTCTTTGAGGTAAATCAACATCAAGTTCCGGTCCATCATTTGCCCGCCGCCTTATTATGTTGGTTCATGGCGTCGCATACCATCTTCGCTTTGTCTTCGGTTGGGCAAATACATAAGGTCGAATCTCCGAATTCGGCGTCCAACCAAACGACCGCCCATGATGTTTCAGCAAGTATCCCGCGTAAATGGCGCGGTTCAACGACATAACCGAAGTCCGGCAACGTTTCGTTTTCCGCCACTACTTGCCCCCCAGGATTCCAGCGAACCACGCCCAAACCCAGACGTAGCCAATGACGAAGCCAACGGCCAGCAACCCCACGGCCAGCGCAACGGCGGCGGCAATCGGCATTGTCACCACTTGGCCGCCCCCTTAACCGATTCGGTAAAGGCTTCGGTATGGTACGCGGTGGCCAGTTCCAAGACCACTTCGACCGGCGGCGGGTTGCCTTCGACGACCATACGCGCGACCGGCATGGGGACATTCATCCCGAGTGCCACCATGTCGGCGAGGTCTACCGGACGGACGCCGCCCCATGCGGTCATACGTTGGGCCACCGCTTGCATTTTCGGGCGTTGTTCCATGGCTGCAAGGTCGCGGGCGAATCGGTCGATGCGGTCTTCAATCGATTTCGCAAGGCCAGCGAAGAACAACGCGACTTGACGGCGCATGACCGGCGCGCCAAGGTGAACCACCAAGGCCCATTCGCGCGGTTCGAACCGAAGCGGTTTCACCGGCCACCCCCTGAACGGCGCCAAATCGTTCGGTTGCCCCGCATGACTTCGACGTAAACGTCGGGCACGAATTCACCACGAAGGCTTCGCGTGTCGCCGGTCTTGCGGTTGTAAACGTGAATCGCGTAAGAGTTCGGGACCGGGTCCATGACGACCCAGAATCCGCCGTGATTCCCTTGGACCAACACGTCGCCCGTTTTGAGGTCGCAAAGGTACATCAGTTGAACCCCCCGAAGTATGGCCAGTTCGCGGGAATGGGTCCGTAATACTGAACCCAACCGGTTCGGTCGGTTACCCGGGCGGTGACCCAGCGGCCAACCGCCTTTCGGATGACCACGCGGCCACCGGGGCCGACGTAGGCTTCGACCAATTCCCCGGCCACCACGCGCCCTTGGTCGCCGTCAATTTGCTTCGCCATCAGGTAGTACCCGGTCTTGGTCGGCAAGTCGGACCACGTTTTCACGCCGCAACGGTTTTTGCATCGGTTAAGCGCCGCCGCGAGAAATACCCGGATTTTGCCTCCAGAATCGCGCGTGGGCGCGTTTGGCGTGTTATCGCGCATCTTCGTCCCCTTTGCCATGTTGGGCGTCCAGAATCAAATAAACGGCGTTTTCGACTGCCCGCCCGACTTCTTGCGCCTGGGTCAATGTCATTTCGCGGCAATCCATCGTAATCCAAACCTTGCCCCGGTAATCGGTTCTTCGGCGCCAACATCCGTTGGCCGCATTCCAGCCGCATCGGTGCCCGTCGCCGTCGTTGGCTTCGATGAGCGTTGGCGCATCCGCCGGCGCTTGCGGGTCGCAAACTACCGGAATGCCCCACATTCGCTTTTGTGGAACGGCGGGCGGGACGGAAGGGACTTCGTTCGTGAAAATCCCCGGGTTGCCCTTTGCCCGGTCCTTGGCTTCGTGCCGGATATGGTTCACCAACGCATGAACGACCCAGACGGTCGCGGCCAAAAGCCAAACCACGAACGCGGCGACCATGGCAAGTTCGGCAATCGTGCGGGCGTCCATCAGGCGGCGCCCCCGACTTCTTCCAGCGCTTCGGTATAGGCCACCGAGAGTTCGACGAAGGCTTCGGTACTTCCCGTTTCGGCGTTGTCGGGATGCAACGTCTTGGCCAGTAGCCGATAGGCTGCATGAATCCGGTCAGCGCCGGACGTTGGCGGGATGTCCAGCACGTCGGACCAATGGCGCTTCGAAGATTCACCCGGCGCGGGCAATGCCGCGAATTGGAGTTGTTCCGAAGCGGATACTATCCCGTGCCGTTCTTGGGCGCGAATGCCGTCGATATACGCGGCAATGCCGGCCAGGTTATGCCCGGGATTCCGGTAAATGTCGGCGGCGATGCTGTAGGGTTTCCCGTCCAGGTCGAAGGTGACGACGACGCCCGGGTCATACCACCGCCCGTTGGCAAGAAATCGATTCCGCGTCCCCAACTGGCCTTGGGCGTAAATCCAAACTTCGCCAACGCGGTCGTTGCCTTTGTGCCGGTCAAGTTGCCGCAAGGCTTCTTCGACCCGTTCGGCGCCGGCGGCGGCCGAAGTGCTATGGAATCGCCCGACCACGCGGTCGGCGTCTTTGGTTCGTGGCCGGTCAGACGGCCAAGGGACTTGGGTTTCGTGATAGGTTTTCATGGTTGGTCTTGGTTGGTTCAATGGTTTCCGGTTTCCCGTTCTTCCAAGGTCGGATGAGGCAAGGCGGGCAAAACGTCGTCCGGGTTCAGGCCACGGCCAGCAACGGCGGCGCGCAAAGTTTCGACCTTCGCGGCGCGTTCTTCGTTGGTCATGGTCGGCGCGGGCAACGCCAAAGGCGGCGTGTATCCAAGTTCTCGCATCCGTTGTTCCTGGCCCTGGGTCAACTTCGCGCCCGGATGTTTGGCCAAGGCTTCGGCGACTTCGGACACGTCGACCGAGGCAATGCACCCGGGCAATGACCCGTCGTCGAAGTGAAACCAAATCCGGCGGGAATTGCGTTCGCGAAGTCGGGCGGCGGCGGCTTCGGCGCGGGCGTCTTCCAGCCAAGAAACGTAATCGTTCACCTTCGGCCGCCACGTGACCGCGCGGTCTTGGTTCATCAGCACCGGCAAAAGTTCGGCGCGGGTCGCGCCCATTTTGTGAAGGTGGAAGGCAAGTTTAACGGCGCCGGCGACTTCGTCCAATCCGTTTTGGCTTGGGCGGTCACCAAACATTTCCCACGCGGTCTTGGCCAGGTCGCGGGTTTCCTTCGGGACGTGCGTTCGGACGAATTCGATAAGTTGCGAAGTCGTTTCGGGTTGTTGGTTCATGGTCGGTCTTGGTTGGGTCGGGTCAGTCGCCAAGCGCATCGGCAACGGATGGTCGGGACGGGGCGGAACGGGCGGGCGAATTCTTGGTCGGGTCCCCAAAATCTACCCGCTGCGCTTCGGCCAGGAACGCGCGGGCGCCACTGGCCACCTTGGGAATGGTCATCGAAGTTTTATAGGTGAACGCCCAAACGATGAGGCGCGCGGCCATGTCTTCGTCCTTGGTCACTTCGACCACCTTGGGAACCGGGCGAATGAATCGCAAGATTTCCGCGCGGTCGGGCGCGGGTTGGTTCAGGGTTTCGTATGCCATGCCCAAAACCCGGGCGGTGACATTGAACGGGTCAACCTGCGGGATTCGCGGCGGCAAGTCTTCGTCGTCGATGAGTTGCCCCGGTGGAATTTCCTTGGAATTTCCTTGGTCATTCCAAGTGCGTTCTTGAACGCACCCTACGGGAATTGCTTCTTCTTCTGCTTTTGCTTGTTCTTGTTCTTCTTCTGTATTCCAAGGAATGTCTTTGGTCATTCCAAGGTCATTCCAAGGAATAACCAAGGTCATTCCAAGTTGGGTCAGTTTGTCCTTCAAACCAAGGACGAAGGCGCGGTCGACCGTTCGGCGACGTTGACGCGCGCGGGTCGCGGTCGGGTCGTTGTTGCGAAGCATATGGGGCGGCGTCGGATACCGGGCGTCATACCGGGTTTCGGAACCCTGTATCGATTGGTGGCGCT
>ERZ761591.55-NODE-55-length-30427-cov-32.181878_pt1 | contig 30427 bp, 40 predicted proteins | sample MGYA00512167_ERZ761591 | MGnify/ENA primary metagenome ERZ761591 (study PRJEB28899, sample SAMN03785559) | bioreactor sludge metagenome | biome: EBPR Sludge; feature: EBPR Bioreactor; material: 0.22µm filtered reactor supernatant | place: Saint Lucia: Queensland...
TGCCGAACGCGAACTACGTGTGGGTCGAGAACAACCCCGGCCTCACCGCGCTGCCTTGGCTGGCTCCTGGTGGAAAAGATTCGCGCGGCTACGAAGCCAACGGCATCAAAATCCGTGGCGAATGGCGCATCATCGGCGGTTGCAGAAACTTCACCATCGATCAGGCCCGTAAGCATTGGCGCAATAACCCGGAAGCGCTCGCCATCGTCGAGAAAATCGTCTCGGGAATCTCCGAATGCGAAGCAAAAGAAAATGCGGCATGAACAAACTAGCGCATTCCGATCATCGCAACATGGCGCGCATCGATATCGAGCGCGCAATCGAAAGCGGCAACGAGGATTGTGTTGGGCTTCGTCGATTGGCTCACCATGAGCGGCGCTGGCATGACTGTAATCATACCAGCGGGCCGAATCGATATCCGTGCTGCGACGTGGCAGAAGTCGAAACGCTAGATGGCAAATTCTACTGCGAGCGGCACGCGGTCGAAGCCTTGGCGGGTACAGCATGAACTGCGAAACATGCGGACGATTCTTTTCTTTTGCGAAGCGCCACGCATGGAAAATGGTTTATGGCGGCGCTCCAATTCCGACGCCTGATCGCGAAATTTACCGTTGCGAAAAATGCCTCAAAAAGCATGGGCCATTTCATCCGCAGCACGGCATTCGACCGGAATACTCTTGCGGGATATCCGAAGCAAAATGAACCGCACCCTCGCGAAATCACCAGCACGTTATCCGCCGATCTGGCCCGCAGAAATGCGTGCCGATGTAGCGGCGGCGTTCCATGATTTCAGCGACGTGCGGGCCTTTATCGAAGCGGTGAAACGAGGCGAAGCGCCGCGCCCGACCGGCTATCGTGGCGCAGGCCGGAGCCGTGAGCCGATCTGGAGCAAGACGGCATCCGAGGAATATCTTGCGCGCCGTCATGGATTCGGGTCCGATGCCCCGGACACGGTTCCGAGCATCGCCGCAGATATATGAAAAGCCCAAAATCAGCGCTTCCGCTGCCCCGCTATACGCGCCGCAAATGGCTCGCGTCGGGCCAATGGGCATACTATTTCGAGCCGCCGTCATGGGCGAAGCGGCAGGGCTGCACGGTATCGAGCAAGGATCTAGGTACCGACTACGCGCTCGCGGTCGAGGAAGCCGAAACAATCCTGCTACCGGCCTTCGATAGCTGGCGCACGGCGGGCGCTTCCGATATCGCCCCGATCCGCGCGTCACCAGGCACGTTCGATTGGCTCGTTAAGACGTTCAAGGAATCGCGGAAATACAAGGATCGCGACAAGGATACGCGCCGCACCTACGATCAGGGCCTTGATCTAGTCGCCAACTACGTCCGCAAGAGCGGTGCGCGCTTTGGCGAAGCCATGCTGACCACGATCGACACGAATACCGCCGATCTGCTTTATGAAAAGCTGCGCTTTGTTGGCGAGCGCGAACGCCGCGCCACGGCAAACGCCGCGATGCGTTCGGCTCGCCGCGCATGGAATGTCGTCGCGCGCTCGCATCCCAAGAAAGTGCCTGTGCTCAATCCGTTTGCCAAAATGGGATTGAATACGGAACAGGCCGATACGCCGGAAGCGACGTTCGAAGAATTGCAGGCGTTCATTGCGCATGCCGATAAGTCAGGCCGCGCATCGCTTGGCACTGCGGCGCTTGTCATGTGGGAATGGGCGCAACGCGGCGAGCATGTGTTCGGCGCGTTCGACGTGACGCACTATCGCCCAAAAGAACGCCCCGACGAGGTTCGCGTCATTCATCCGAAAAATCGCAAGGCTGTATGGGTGCCGCTATTCGACGATGAAGGATCTCCGCTTTATCCCGAATTGATGGCGCGGCTGGACGCGATCAAGCAAGGCCGGATCGGCGGTCTTATGATCGTTCGCGATTGGAGCGATGCCGACGCCAAGCTGCCGCTGCCGTGGATGACCGGCAAAGAGGATATCAGCTACGCGCGCCATGAAACGAAACGGCTGATCGTGGAAGCTGGATTGCGAGCGGAATTATCGCTGCGTTCGTTCCGGCATGGCGGTATCACGGAAAGCACCGACGCTGGAGCTACCGACGAGGAAACGCGCGCATTGACGCAGCAATCGTCGTCGAAGATCATGCAGCGCTATTCGAAAGTGACGCAAACTAAGATCGTAGCGCAGGCTAAGAAGCGCCGTGCGAAGCGGGAGGCGAAGTAGTGAAATGAAATATAAAATACGCGGCACTTTTCACCCAAAGAATCTCGAAACACTGCGAGAGTGCATGAAGCCACTTATAGGCAAAGAATTCACCTTTGAATGGGCTGGAACGGGTGACGCCGATGAGCCGTACCCTGGGCAAACACGATGGATGATAGACCGGCAACACGACGCAGAAATTCCAGAAGAATGCCGTGCACGATGGATGCCAGCGGAAGATATTGAAGAAAAACAGAACGAAAGCAGATGATTTGTCGGAATGCCCGATCTGCATTTGTCGGAATGAAATCGAAAACGACTTCTAAGCCTTTGATTTTATGGTGGGCGCACCAGGGCTCGAACCTGGGACCCGCTGATTAAGAGTCACTGTAGAACCCAATGATTTCAAGGCGCATTCCGACAAACGGCACATTTTCGCGACGTTGAAGGCGTTAATCTTTTTGGCTTTGTCGGAATGAAAAAGGCCCCGATCTTTCGACCGGGGCCAAGTCTAACGCCACGCCGGGAGGAAACAACCGTGCGGGGTTATCCGCGAGCGGCAGTGGGTAGCCGGTCACGAATGTCGTCAATCTTATTGCTCAACGCTCCGACCGCGCTTTCGATCTTTTGCGTGACGTGCAGGAAGCTGCTGCGGCGCACGAATTCTTCGAAAAATTCTGCCCTGTCCTCTAGCGCCTTTTTCTCGATCGCATGGCATCGCTTCTCGGTTTCGCGCTCAACGTTCTCGACGTGCTGGCGCATGGCGGCAATCGTATCGCCGGTTTCCTTGGCTGCGGTTTTATCGGCGCCTTCCAATTCTTCGACCGCCTTCTGAATTTCCTTGCGAATTTCCGAGATCAGCCGATTGATAAAGCGCGATATCGCCCAAGTCCCGACTGCCGCGAATACCGCAGTCTGAAACAGGATCGCGACGCCCCAAAGCCAGAAAGTAGGCCCCAATTCGGAAGCGACTGTCGGCACGTTCATCGCACGCCTCGCCATGCGTCGGCGCTGCCAGCCGCATAAGCCGCGCCCTGCCCCTGAATGCACTCGCGACCCTTGCGGATCGTTTCGTTAGCCTGTTTCAACGCGAGCCGCGTGCGGAAAAGCGCGGAACGCGCATCGCCGTTGCCGAAACCGGGATCTCCGACTTCTTTCAGCACGGCTTCACAGGCGCGCGGCATCTCGACTTGCAGACCCGGATTACCGAATTGCTGGCATTGCCCTGCGGTCAGCATCATCAAGCAGGCAGGAGCGAGTAGAGCGATCCTTAATCTGTAATTCATAGTCCAGCGCCTTTCGTTCGCTGTCTGCGGCAAGCCGCAGCAATTCGTCGATTGCTTTCTTGGCTTCCAGTTCGGCGCGTTCGCGAATATCTCGGTCGCGCTTTTCTCGGTCGCGTTCGGCTTTCACGTTCGCGGCATCCCATCTCGTTTGCACTCGATCGGAGCCGAGCCGGTCGCCATAGGCGATGCCGGCGAATAAGAGCGCCGCGCCGACGCCGACCGTAATTGCAAGCTGGCGAAAGCCCGGCAGGTAGATCGCGACCGCGACGGCAGCGGCAATCGTTCCTGCGCTTGCTAACCCGAGAAGCGAAACGAGCGGCGCGAAGAAATCGAAGATCGCGGTCATTTAAGACCCTCAAGGCATAGCCGTTGCTCTGCGGCGCGGCGGTTAACAAGCCCCTGCACGACTTTACCACCGGCACGGTTGAACGCCGGGAGCGCGTTACAGGCCCCGCGAATGTTTCCGCTGTTAATCATGTACGGCAGCGACGATCGGCAGAACCCGCCAGTGCCGATGTTGTAGGTCAGCGAGACAAAAGCGACGTATGACTTTTCAGGAATGCTGTCTGGATCAGTAAGGCACTTCCGCATTCCGGCTTCATGCTCTGCCAACGATTCGATGAAGATGCCGTCGCACTGTTCTTTCGTGAAGCGCATACCCATCTTTACGCCTTTAGTTTCGCCGTAGCAGATCGTGGCAACTCCGACGATATCTCGATAGGCATTAAGCCGCAGACCTTCCCATGGCCCGACAAACTGAATTGCAGCGACGCCGGTTGCCGTTGCGACTGCGACGCCTGCTATGATTTTCTTGAGACGGCTCATTCGTCACCCCTTAATGATTTTTGAGCGATGAGACGTGCGACAATCGCCGCGAACGTCGCGAGCAAAGTCAGCAACGCAAAAACACCAGGAGGCACCGGCACAATTTCGCGCATGAACGGCAACACGGCTTCAATCGCAGAAAGCAGGCCAGCGATAAGCAGAAGCCGAATGCTCCAAGCCTTCCATAAAATTTTTCGCCAGTTCGCGAGTGGCTTCATGTCCCCGGCTCCACAAAATAGAAGCAGGACGGCTTCGCGTAGGGATGACCGATGCGAACGATGTTGCCGTCGCTGTCGTAATCGTAGGTGCAGAGCCGCGCCTTGCCGTCTGGGCTACGTCCGCTCGCTTCGACAATCATTCCGGTGCGAACGATGCGGAAGCGCGTTTCGTCCAGCCGCACATAATCGGAAGCCGAAATCTCAAAGCACGCGCCGGTCGTGCAGCAGCAGCGCGGATTGATAAAGCCTGCGCATGTATCTGCGGCACGCGCGAAAGAAGACGGAAGCACAATGACCGCGACCGAGGCCAGCAGAAGCAGCCCGCCAATAATGACGGCGTAGCAAAAGCTGCGGATCACGATCAGGGCCACCGCGACACGACAAGCGAGGAAAGCGGCTCGCACATATAAGTCACGCGAGCGCCGATCGCATTGCCGGAGATCGTGCGCACCGAACCGGCAGGGCATTCGCCTGCCACGACTTTCGAGATGTGCCCGCGCGAAATAAATAGCGAACCGATTGCAGCGCGCGGCGCTGGCGATCCGTAATTGTGCCAAGACGAAACCGCGTTATAGGCGGGGCCGGGATCGGCGCGGCCCATGCTCATGACTTCGAGCCGCATAGCAAATCCGCACCACGGGCCGGGAGCGCCATGCGGACGGCTCGCGCCTAGATTTGCTTCGAGCCATGAGCCGCCGAGAACAGAAACGAAAGGCATTACGCCGATCGGCGTTTCACTACGTTGCACCCGCCCTGCTTTTGCCGATGATGCGCTTTGGCCGCGCATGAATTCCTGCGGGCTTTCCGGCACCTGGGCCGTAGCGTGCGTCGCTAGAACGACAAGCGCGGCAACGATAAATCCGGCGATAGTTCCCTTCATTCGATCCTCCAAACGCAAAAAGGCCCGCCGCGCTCGATTGAGCGTTGCGGGCCTCGATTCAGTTCGATGGCCTAAATTCGAATACTTGGCCTATTAGGATTCGGCGGATGTAAAGTCAAAGCAATTATTATTTTCAAAAATAAGCAACAGTCGGCGGCGTGAAGTTTGCCGCCCAGCGCGCGATGCCTTTGGAAATTCTAAACACGTCTAGCCAGCCGGTAACGCCGGTGCTGGCCCCATAACCAACATTGAGCGTGTTACTACTGCCGCCCCAAGATCGGCTGTCGGTTGCGGAGACGTAATTTGTTCCGTCTCGATAAACGACCCAACTATTTCCGTTTCTTACAAGCGCAATGTGATACCATTGGCCAGTATTGAACGCCGTGCTTCCTGCGTTGATGACGTAGCTCGCCGGCCCGTAAACCTCCACTACTCCGCTACTTGGCGTAATGACTAGGGCCGCCACGTTCCCGGACGCCTGATCCATGACGTACATACGAGTTGAGGCATTAAATCGTATCCAGAAATCAACCGTAAAGTCGCCGGTTCCGAAATTCCAATCCGCGCTAGATGCCGCAGAGACGCCGCCCGAAGTCATAAGACCGGATGCGGAACCAAACTTAAATTGAGCTGTATCGATCTGCCCAGACCCCACCGCCGTCATGGTGCGAGCGGTAGCAGATGAGTCGATGAAGGTTGTTGATGCGTCTGCGCCTTCAAAATGAAGAAGCAGTTTTGTAAATTCGTCGTTGCCTCCATTTATTGGCTCGGAGGCACCTACACCAAACCCACTTAATCCGGTAATTGCGAACCCGCCGAATATCGCTTTTTGCGAAAGCTCTGAAAAGCGAGTTAGGTCTTGCGCAGTCTCCCACAACAATTTCGGACGATCTGAAAGTCTTTTGATTTCCGAAACAATTGCTATCCGCTTACCGAACGGAACGCCGTGCCGTGAAAGATAGTCATGCAGTCGCGACTGCCACGGCTCGCCTGCATTTATTATTGCAGGCTTCGGCGGCAGATATAAATCGATCATTCGATGCTCCAATCGATTGCATCGAACGTCTCACAAGCCTGATCAACCGTATCCGCAGCACCGATCTGCTCTTTCGCGGCTTCGCGTACTCCCTCGATCTGAATTGCGATCGTGGTCCATATGTCGGAAAGATTGCCCCATTCCGAAAGTACGGAAACGACTAAAACGCCTTTCCGTGTCGAGCGGGCACTAGCCCATGGATATTCTTCTGCATTAGCTTCTGCGGGCATACCAGCATCTTTCCAGCGTCGCACTTCGGCCCGCTTCGCCTCATAAATCATCGCCTGACTTGACCCCGGCGTGACATATTCGACGCGCAACGATTCGGCCCGAGCATCAACGTCGCGTTTCAGCGCCACTTTGATTTCGTCCAGCGGCATCGAAAGCGCGTAGATCGACGTAATCTGCCAATTACCATTGAACATCTTGGCAGTCTCATCGACTTTTGCATGAAACCGCGTCGGCGGTTCGCCTTCACGAATGACCGGAACATATTTAGGCCAATCCTGATCTTTTGCGATCTTAGAAGCTTCGACGATCTGGATTTCTACAAGCGATCCATTTTGGTTTACGAGCGCGCGTTCTTCTTTTGCCATCGCTTTAATCCTCCGTCGCCACGATATTGATGACCATGAAAATACCAAGAAGGCCTGCATCGATGGCAAGATTGTCTGCACCATTATTCGGATCGCGATACGCCTGCATCACGACGAGATCTAGCGTTGTCGGCGTGCCAGCAATCGTGATCGCAGGCGTTTCTGGCGACGTATAGAAGTCGTTCGTGGTGCCGCCGACATCCGTGACCTCTTGCGCAGTTCCGAATGCCTGATCCGCTGCGGCGTCGTTCGCAAATGAGCGTCCTTGCAATCCCCATCGCACGCCGAAGTTCGTAGTCGTCGAGGCGTGTTTCCAGAAAAAGAATGCCGAAACCGTCCCCTTGTCCCATCCCTTGATCGCCGGGAATGTGAACTGCACGAATTCCTGCGTGCTGGCGTCGAAGTCTTTCGTTGTCAGCATCACTCGGTTTGTCGAAGTCTCGACCGTGCCATCGGCAGCGCCGTTTGTCGTGCGAGACTTCATCGCGCCGGCAGGGATATAGACAACCTGCTTGCCCGACTGCGGAGCAAATAGAACTTTCCAGCGCGAAGCCGTAGCGTTGTATTTCAGAAAGATTTGCTGCTTCGGTTTCAGGACGATATCGGCAAGAAAATCGAAGCGATTTGCTGCGGTCGAAGTCGCGCCATCGTCCTTTTTGATCGTGACCGAAGTCGTGCCGACATATTCCAGCAAAATCATACGGCCTTCGACGCCGCCCTGCAGGCCGGTGATATCTCGGTTCGCGTCGGTATCGATCTTTATTACCGCCGCCGCCGAAAGTCCGGTCGGGTTCCAGTCGTTTTGATTTGCTGTAAGCTGCGCGGGGGCAATCGTTCCAGCAAGGCCGAAAGAGCCCGATACGCGGCCACCAGTGTCAGGAAAATGAACGTTCATTACGCTGCCGCCTTTTCAAATGCCGCCACGTTGACCGAGACGCCGGTTGCGCTCGCCTTCACAACCAACTTTTCGCCAGCCTTGAAAACGCGCTTACTGATTTCGCCGTGCTGCGTCACGCCAAGCACGATGCCATCGACGATCTTGTATGCGTCGCCAACAGACTGACCGGATGGCAAATGCCAAACAGTAATCGTCGCAGATTGCGTGCGCGCGAGAATAATCACGTCGATCACCCCTTCGTTATTCGTCGCGCATTCATAGACTTCGGTTTCCGTATCTGCGGATAGCGAAAACCCTGCGGCTCCGTTTGCCATGTCCGATTACCTCGCCAATAGAAGTGAGAGAACGCTAAGACGATTTGCAGAACCGCCGCCGCCAGAACCGCCGGCGAATGCCGTACCTGCAGACCAATCGCCGCTCGTGTTTGATAATTTGAAATAGACGTATGCCTCTCCGTCTTTGCTTTCGTCTTCTTCGACGAGAACTGAAAAGTTTTTCGGCTCATCGTCATAGTCGTCGCGATCTGCGAAAGTCGGCACAACCTCGTCGGGCTGAAAGTTTGCACCTGGAGGCCCGGGTACGGTTGATGGCGGGCCATCGTTCCCCGACAGTTCACGAAAAATCGACACGCCAAGTTCAAGCAATGATGTTGAGCCGGCATGGTTTGATAATGAAGCAATGACGTAATCACCCTCGTCGCTGACTGTGCCGACACGATAGCTAGCCGCATCAACGCCATTAGAAGATGCAAAAGATATTGTCGATTTCTCTGTTTTTGATCCCTGCTCCAACTCAATGAGTCGCGCTCCAATATCGACGCCGTTGCGCGTAGTTTTTGAGATGTAGGCGAGATTGGCAGCAGACAGGTCCGCGTTATTAAAGTGAATCTCTCCGACCTCTGGCGCGGCAGAAGTTACAACTGAAGAAAAAAGAAAAGGATAGCCAGCGTCTAAAATTGTTTCGGCATCTACAGATTGCGCAGAACCAATTGGAACATCGGTCCACGTCCGCGTAAAATCGTCTTTTGTTGCGGTGATATTGTAGAGGCCAGCCGGTGCGTAAAAGAAAGCGAAGCCATCGGCGTCTGCCATGAATGGATTTCCTTTTGGTGTAGTTCCCGCCTTGTCAGCTTTAAGTCCTGTCGCGAGCGGCAAGCCAGATATCGAGCGACGAACCGTAATTTGCGCTCCCGGCTGCGTAACGACGCGACCATTATCGATCTTGAAAATTGATGCTTGCCACCGGGTATATGCCATATCAGTTCACCTGCGGGCCACGGATATCCGCGCCGCCATCGTTGATCGTGCAGAAAGAAACGCCGTCGATTGCTTCGCCCGGAGGTGCTGCGTCGCCAAAACCCCACGGGTCCCAAGGCTCAAAACGAGATGATGGCTGACCGGCATCGCCACCAGCCGCGGCGGGTAAAGCGTAAATCGAATACCAAAGACCGGCATCGCCGCCTGTTACATCTGTGCCGGTCGCACCGTGAAGACCAATTGGCGATGTGCCTCCGGCGCCGGGAATATCGCCAGCACCGCCGCCACCAGCCGCAGAGGGATACCCTGGATTTATGGCAGTCGCGGCAGGGCCACCGCCACCGCCCGCAAAACATTCTGCGTCTGCTGAAAAGTTTAATGTGACAGGATGGCGCGTATAAAAAGCAGTTCCGCCACGCTCTCCGGTAACCTGCAAATATGTGTTGGGGCCAATATAATTTTGCGAGTTAGCATTCTTGCCCTTCCCGCCAGCCCCACTAACGCGACCTTCCCACTCTATCACAATCGGAAAATCATCTGGCCACGATCCTACATCGAATGCAGGCAAAGTCACACTATTTGAACCAACTCGAACCCCTGAAAGAATGTAAACGGTCAAATTTACTCCACCGATTACATCTGCATCCGTAACTTCAGGATAAAGCGCGTCATGCAAAATTCGCAAATTTATATTGCGAACATTGGTATCGATATAAATCTTGCGGTCAATGAGATCGGCTGCTTCGGCACCGCCAATGATTTCAACCGCCTCAACCGAATACTTTTCCTTTGTCGATTGAAGGCTGGTGACAAGGATCGGAATTACTTCCGGTTCGCCTAAATCATTTTGCGCATTTGGCGACGTAATGAAATATCCTGCGCCTAGTTCTGGACGCTTGGCATGTGTGCGCCAAACGTCAAATTTCACCATGCGAATTGGCCTGTTGAGGCGCGCAAGAATGCGCTCAGCCATGCTTATATTGATCGCGCGACCGCCTAACGGTATCCATCGATTGTAGATTTTTTTAATCGACGGACCATAATTCATATAGCTGTCGGCGTCGAAAACACGATCCGCGCTGCGATAGTTATCGGTATCGTCCAGCTTTTTCAGCGGGTCACGTTTCGCGAAGTATGAAATAACATCGGATATGCGCTTATCCGGCTGTTCGTTAATGCTCAGAGTTTCATTCAGATAATCGCTCGTCGTGAAAGTTTCTGCGCTAGGCGCAACGGCGCGAAGCACGCGCAATTGAATCTGTTGCGAGATTTCGTCCTGCCAGATCGCAAGCGAGCAAATCTGCACCAATTCCTCGATCAACTTATTGACAGGCGTCGGCTCCGCGATATCGGCAGAAAACACCGAATTGAGATAGGTTTCGATCTCAAATCCCCAAGTCGAAAGCGGAATGTAGGAACTGTCGAAATCCTCGGTATAGTTCTGCAGTAAGTCGTTGATTATGAAATCAACGGTTTTAGTCGAGTAGGAAAGCACAAGCTGCACGCGCTCTTGAGAGGAAAACGCCTGCGCAGCAGTATTTTTCTGCGCTCGCGTGATCGTCATTGTGTCGCCGGACCGCGTGAACGATACGATTTCCTTGCCGCCGATCGCGACATGCCCGGATGCCGGATATTCGGCGTTCCCGATGCCGGTCGGCGTCAAAGTGAAAGACGTTGCGCTACTTGACAGGTCCGCACTCAATCGACCGCTCGACATGCGCGGGGCCTGCGCCCGATTATCGTCGGCAATTTTCAGAACGTCGCGAGCCGAAAGCTGAAACACTCCTTTCGCAGCATCGCCGCCGATGCTGTCGATTACATAGTGCCGCGTTTCCTGATCCTGCAGAACGTTCGCCGGCAGCGGTGATCCGAACGGGTGATCCGAAGCAATCGACGCCGGGACAAAGCCGCGAATAATGCGCAACTTTTTCCCGCGCACGAAAGGATGCCGCGCCCTGAATTTCGGCCAGAACGTTCCCTGCAAATAAGGGTCGAAGTCTCGGTCTGCGAAATACTTATCGAAGCCTGGAGCTGTATCGGCGTAAGGATGATCGGCAAACTGCACGTTGCACGACGCGCGCACGCCTAGACCTTCGCCCGGTGCCAGCACGGCAGGCGACATGCTGATACCGATCACACTCGGAATCGCTTCGATCTGGCGCGGCAGATATCCGCAATCTTCTGCAAAACGAAACGTAACCGTTTCCTCATCGATATTAGCAAGGTCCAGGCACGTCGCGCGGCTATTGCAGCACTTGCGGTCGCCGGTCGCGGTGCATGGCGACGTGCCAAACGTTAGGCCGCAGATCGGCATATCGATTTCGATATAGGAAAGCGCCCTCATGTCGAAAGCGCTCCTAGCGGCAAGTCGATCTGCATCATTCCATTCGTGCGCTGATTTACGGGCTGCGCATTGTCGGCAAGCCATGCGTATCCGACTTCATTCGGATATTTCTGCGGACGCCAGGCAAAAAAGAACGGCTTCACACCCGACCGGGAACGCGCTTCACGAATGAACGGATCGAGTTCATCGCGATACCAATCCGGTGTTAGGTTTTGCAGCTTTACCGAATTGGAAAGCGTCTCATTGGTAACGATCTGGCCAATGAAATCGCCGCTTTGTGCGATGCCGTTTTGCACTTCCGTATTGCGGGCAAACGGGATCGGCGTATGACCGACATAGATGCCGCGCTGCAGCGTCAATAGCTTGCCGACATAGATCACCGATGCCCAAGGCTTCTGATCTGCGGTCGGATTTAGCTTGATGTGAATTTCGCCGGGCGCAAGCGCATCGAAGCGAAACATAAGCACATCGTCGTTCGCGACCTGATATTCCGGCACAAGTTCGATGGTTTCTTCTTCATCCTCTGGATCGGGATACTCGACCGAAGCGATGATTTCACCCGATCCGAAATTGTGCCGCGCGATGCCGATGTAATCGACTTGTGCTTCGTCTGTCTGCACGATGATTTTTTGCAGATCGAGGCTGTCGCTTTTCCAGCGTTGCGTTAGATCGGTCGCTGGATTGGCAAGGTTTGTCACAGGATAATTCGCTTGCTCGCTATCAGCCGAAACGCTGGCAGCGGTAAGCAGATTGTGAATTCCGATCACGCCGTTATTCGCGCCGCGAATTTCAGCGAGTTTAAGCGCAAGGTCCTGCGTAATGATAATCATTGCGCGAACCTCACGACCTTGCCGCCGTTCGCCTGGTACTCCAGCAATTCTTCTGCGAGTTGGCGAACCTGACTGCCAGAGAAGATCGCGTTTCGATCCAGACCCTTGATGTAAAGCGTCTGCGAATTGTTGGCTTCTGCCGTTGCGGGCACTTGTGCCGAAGCAGGAGCGGAAACAGTGCCAGTGCTGCTTTGTCCGACGCCATGAATTTTCGCGATGATGGCAGCGGTGCCCGCCGCAGCGATACCGGCAAATACAGAACCGAGCGCGGGGCCGCCGATGCGTGCGCCAGCCGCATAAGCCGAAACCATCGCTTCATATCCTTTGACAAGCGCGGTCGCAGTCGAAATCACCTTCATAGCCTTGAAGGCTTTGCTATTCTGATCGGTGATGATGCCGGAAATCGCACCGAGCGACGTATCGACGATCCCGGCAAGTTGTGAGTATTGTCGCGCCGTGATCTGCGCCATTTGCAGCGCATGTTCGCGTGCATGCGCGAGCCGCAGTTCGTTCGCCTGTTGCGCCGTGATCGTTTTATTGTTTTCGAAGTCGGTAATCGCCTGCATTTGCAGCGCGTGCTTACGGGTAAGCAATTCCTGTTCCGTCAGGATGCCTTCTTCGAGTTTCGACAGGATAAGAGCGCGCATTTTGTCTTGATGCGCTTCTTCGATTTGCAGCTTTGTCGTGTCGTACTGCTGCTTTGTAATGACGCCTTTTTTGTAGAATTCTTCAAGGTCTTTAAGCTGCTTCTGCTGCTGCAGCTTTAGCGCCTCATCCTCTTTTGCGATGGCCTGCTGCAAGCGCTGGAATTTTTCTTCTAGCTGCTTACGTTCCTGTGCCGAGAGATATTCACCCTGAGGCGCGTTCTTTCCAGCATTTCGCGCGGCATCTACCGCGACTTGCGCGGCCTCGTTCGCCTTCTTCTTGTAATTCTCCCACCATTTATCCCATTCTTCAGACGATGGCGGTGCTTCAAGGTTCTGGCGCAGCTTGCCCCATGATTTATTGATCGGCTCGAAGCCAAGCTGCTGCGGCGTAAGTCCAGTGACTTTAGACAAGAATTTAGGAATGGCTCCGGCTGCGGCGTCCCATCCGTCAAGGAAGTCGCCAATCATTTCGTCGAAGCCGACGCGCGTAAGATAGATTTCACGCCGCACCATGCCGAATGCGCGAACCGAAATATCAACCGCAGTCTGGATCGCACTTTTGAAGCCGCCGCTATTGCGAGAGGCGTCCGAAAGATATTCAGATACAGCTTGGATGGCCGGGGCTAGCGCTACCGCCATTTGATTGCCGACGCCCTTCACGACATAGCCGAGTGTCGTCATAGCGTCGTTCGCTATCTCGACCTTCTTGGCATCCACGTCATTCAGCTTGACGCCGAAATCTTCCAGATCCTTCGCCGCTTTGCGGATTTCATCGCCGCCTTTCATCATAAGCGTCGCGAATTCGCCGCCACGGATACCGAGCTGCCGAAGAATGTCAGCGGTCTGCGAACCGTTGAAACCCATCTGCTGAATGCGATCGGCAATCGTGGCGAAGCGCTGATCTGCACCCATTTTTGCAAGTTCTGCAGCGCTTAACCCAAGGCGACGAATAGCGTCATTGGCAGGCGAAATACTGTCTCGCGTCGCTTCACCGATCTTACGGTTCAGCATATCGGCGGCACTTGTCATCTTTTCGAGATTGATTCCGGCAAGATCGGCGGCGTAGGTCAAAGTCTGCACCGCGCCGACGCTGGAATTCATGCGTTCCGCAAGTTTCACCTGCGCATCGATTTGGTTCTGACTTTGCCGCGTCAAGGCGATCAATGCGATGGCAGCGCCAGCAACAGCGCCAGCAATGGCTTTTGACGCGGCTTGCGCCGTCCGCTCCATGCTTTTCAGCGTGCCGTCGACGCGCGTGGCCGCATCGACAAGGCCCTTGGTATCGCCGCCGATCTTTACGACCAAATCGCCTATGACTTTTGCGGACAACTATTCTTCCCCAAATGTTTCTTCGTACAGATCGGAAACCTGCTGCTCGCTCATTGAGCCGTATTTTTTCGGCGGCTTGTGAGCATCAGCCAGCATCCAGAATTCGGCAGGATGCAGTTTCCAGAATTCGGCTGGTTTAAGTCCGAACCCTCCGAATTCGCGCGGCTTGCAACTTACTTTGAAAGCTTCTTCGACGAGCTTGCCGCTGCCCTTCTGGCTCGTCGATTTTCTTTTCCCGGCGTCACGTCTCCGCTCGCTGCCGCAGCAATCGCTTCGGCTGGCACGATCATTAGAAGCAAAGCCTCGACCGCGCCGCGCGTCGTGTTCTTGATGCCTTGCTTAAACATGCCCACATAGACTTCTTCGTCCGTGACCTTCGCGCCCGCGTATCGAAGCACCGATGCGAACGCGCATGACACCGCCGCGCGCTTCAAGTGCTGCCGATTGGTACTTAAATCCTCGAACGAGACGTGATTTTCTATCAGCATGATAGCCTTCATCATACCGTCTGCCGGGATCGTGTATTCGACCCCGGCCCATTTCAGCGTTACATCTTCAAACTGCTTCACGCCGCACCGCCTTACGCGACAGGCGTGACAGCGGCGGACGTGGCGTTAGCCGAGCCCTGACCATTCGTAGCGGTAACAGTGACGGTGATCGCGTCGCCCTCGTCGGTGCTTTGCAGCGTGTAGTTCTTTGTCGTGGCCCCGTTACCGACTAGGTTCACACCTGCATTCTTCCACTGGTAAGTGAACGTGCGAGCGCCAGTCCATTTGCCGGGATATGCGGTGAGAACTTCGCCAGTTTCAGCGACGCCGGAAATCGCGGGCTTGATCGTATTGACCGGAGCCGCAGCTTCCGCGTATTCGATTTCTTCTGCCGATTGGAACGACGCTTCGAATGTCGTGGCATCGTTGTAAGGCCCGGTTTCGTTGAACGAAACCATATTGAAAAGGCCAGTGACTTCGCTGCCATCGGGATAAACGAGCGTCATTTCCTTCTGGCGATGCACGCCACCAGCGAACCATGCGTCACGCAACGCGCTCGATTTCGTGACACCGGAAACCGAAATATCGACCTGAGACTGACCGGCTTCGGCCAATAATGTGCGCCAGCCGCCATCTTCATCCGAGGTTACGTCAACCGGCTCGCCAGCAAGCGCGACGCTCTTTTCGCGGACGCCGGCAACTTCTTCGCCGTCCCATTCCAGCGTGATCTTACGACCTTTGAAAGCAGACATGATTTAGACTCCTGTCTCCGCAGCATTGCGGACCTTTGTTGCGCGATAATTCGCGGTAAGAATGTGCCGGTCGTTTTCGTCTCGACCGATTGCCAGAATGTCGCTCGTCATAACGATGCCGATGAATTCCGCCGTGCCCTGCACGATTGGCGCTGGCAGAATTAGAAGATCGCGGATCGCTTCTTGCTTCGCATAGGCTTCCGCATAGTTGCCGGAGCGCACGCGAACCTGAAACGTCGAATTAAGCAGATCGAGTTCATCGGTATCGGGACCATCGCCGCCCGTGTCGTAAAGCGTGACGGCTTCGGCAGGCGCTACCGGCTCGCGCGAAACATTGATCGACCACTTCGACGATCCGCCGAACGTGCCCTGCCCGTTGGCCGCGAGATACAATGCAAGCAAATGTGCGGGGCTCAAGGCTTCACCTCCGCATGCTTCGCAACCGTTTCGACGATCTTGTCGCTGTTTTCAGTGACGGTACTTTCGAGAAACTTCGGCTGTCCGTTCGGACCCCAATAATTGCCGAGACCGGAAGGGCGCGGCTCGCCCTTCAGTTTCTGTTCCATATTTTCGTGAATGAACACGGCTTGCGCGGCTGAAAATCCGACTTCGACCGCAAGCGAACCGTCTTGCGCCTTTCGCGTGAAAGCGGAGCCGCGAAGGTTGCCATGCTCGACCGGCACCTTCTTTTGCGACGGTGCCTGGACATGACCGAGACCGGCAGCGAGAAGCCCGCCCATCGTGCGCTTTTCGATGCCGGCAATCTCTTTATTGAGATTGGTCATCACTTTATCGAGACCCTTGATCGTCATAGCCAGACCTTGTGCAGCACGCGCGTCGCGTCCAGCGAAGGCGAAGATCCTTTGGCGCGGATTTCGATTGCATCGGCAGGCGGCGTTCCCGTAACGGTGCCGAGTTTCAGCTTGCCGCCGTTTTCCAGTTCACGATCGACGTAAACGATGGCTTCGGACAAAGCCTCGCGGCCTTGCGCATCACGGAATAGCTTTTGCGCGTTCTGCCACCGGCACAAGATTGCGGTCGCGGCTCCATAAGACGTGAAGCCGCCAAAACCATCGTTGACGCCTGGCGCCCAATAGGTCGCGGCCTGATTCATGTTTTCGGTGTATGCGGTCACACTTCCACCATTTCGCCGTCACGCACGAAACCGTGCCAATGACCATGTGTCCAAATTGAAGGCGCGAGTGTCGGTCGTTCTCGGTTGCCGTCCCACTGCCAGCTAGGACCGGGCACTGGCTTTTCACGACCGATAGGAAGCGTGATGTAAGTCCATCCCTTTTCTTTTTGAAGAAACGGGCGAGTTGACGGAATTGCCAAATGAATTTGAGTGCCTTCCGCGTTTATGCAGAAGTCGCCAAGCTGCTGAATGCCATCGAACCCGCCTTCGACCGCGCGCATCTTGATCGGAGCATGATTGTGCTTCGGAGTGTCGGTCATAGCGTCTCCATGAACGCTTTGACCTTGCCGACATTGACGAGACACCCGTTCGGATCGAGCGCCAGCACCTGTTGGCCGTAAGTCGTGCCAGCAAGGCCAGTGCCGAGCGATGCCCGAGCAAAGCTGTCCTGCGCGTCACCGAGTTTCGAGCTTGTTTTGACGCCACCAGGTCCGGTGCTGGCAATGAGATGCGCGGTCAGCCATTTCAAGATGGCTTTCTGCCGTTCCGCCGAAAGCGCTTCGATGCACTTTTCTGCAAGCAATGCGGCGTCGTCGATCAGCGCGCCGATCTGCTGATCCGTAAGCGCGGTCGCGATGATCGCCCTAACATCGGCGGCAGTTGGCTTTTCGACGGCCATCGTGATCCTGACATGGGGAATTGCGGAGCGACCGAAGCCGCTCCGCTTGTTTCGTTACTTCTTGGCTTCGCCAGCGGGGGCCTTGTCGGCAACCGGAGCCTTCGGACCCTTCACCTCGTAAGCCTTGGCTTCGCCGACGGGGACCAGTCCAAGATGCGAAAGCGACTTAGCGCCTTCCTCAGTCAGTTCGATTTCATTACGCTCGCCTTCGCGAGTTCCGTAAGAAACAAACTGCCGCGTTTTCGGATCGCGTGCACTGTGAGACGCGCCTTTAGCAGTGATTTTGTAAAGCTGCTTCATGTGAGCCTCGCGTTACGGGATCTGATAGAGGTGAACGACGCCGGATTTTCCGCTGTATTCCGACTTCACGCGAGGCGTCCAAATTGCGAACGTCTTATGGCGAAGCTGGAAACCGCCGAACATAGGCCACTGCACCGTAGTCACGTCCTGCGCATACGCGAGATCAACAACGTCTCGCGTCATCTGCACAAGAATGACGTTATCGGTCGCGAGCTTGTCGGCAACACGGATCGCGACGATGCCCTGCAACTCAAGAATGCGCTGCCGGATCGTTTTTGTCGAAACCGTGACACCATCTTCGGGGTCACCGACGACATAATCGTCGTCAAGGCGACCTTCATAGGTGCCCGGAATGTAGAGGTAGTACGGGCCGTAGTAGCCATCGGCGCGAGCCTTGGCGAGCATGGCCTGCACATCCTCAAGGATTTCCTTGACGGTCGCGGTTGCCCAGGACGTATCCATGTCAACAGTGTTGCGATGTGGATGCGTCGTGTAACCGTAGATCGTCGATCCGCCTACGTTGACTGCAGCGCCAGAGAACAACATGCCCTCCGACTTGTCGCCAACAATGCGGCCTGCGATTGCGGCACCCGAAACGTCAAGGCCGGAATTGAAACGGCGCGATGCTTCGAGATTGCGAAGGTTGAGGTCCCAATCCTTATGCACAACCGGCACCGGGACGTTGGCCTGATCGAACGCCTGCCGATCTTTCTCGCCTTCGGTGATACCATCCATGCTGATATCGCCATCGGTCATGTCGCTCGCCTTTTCGTAAGTCGAGATCGAAACGCCGATCGAGCCGAGATTGTATGTCAATCCAAGCGATTGCAGATCGGAGATACCGACCATGCGCTGCGTCGTGGCTTCGACAACCGCACGATCAATGTCGCGCCAATCTTCATGGCGCAACGTAGCTGGTGCGTTTGTTACGATCGAGCCAGCCTTGCCGCCCTTATTGGCGACGATACGGGCTTCGCCATTCTTGCCGATAAACGGACGCATAGCATTGATGTTCAATCGGCCCGTTTCCGGGTCGATATGAGCGACAGTCAGACCGTGCGACCCAGGCAGGATTACGCCATGCGCGAGAATTGCGCTGCCGATCGTTGCATAGTTCGTAACGTGAACCGCGTCTGCGATCTGGAACGCCGCAAAAGCGACGAGCGCAGCAAGGCCGAGCGCGAGAACAAGCTTGTTGATTTTCATTAGAGGATCTCCACCTTGATGCGAACCGGAAGGCTGTCCGTTCCGGGGTCGTTGTCCACCGCTTCGAGCGCGACTGCCACGGCATGACCTTCGGTCGTTACCGTGTAGTTACCGCTCGTAAGCTGCGAATGCGCAGTCTTGGCGCGAAGTGCACCAGCGCCATCGCTTTCGAGAAACGCGCCAGCGGCAACATCTTGGCCCGCAGCGAGAAGCGCATAAATGCGATCACCCTTGCGGCACTTGGCGAACGAAACCGTTTCGCCGTTTTCGTATTCATCGTCGATGCTGGCACCGGCGAAATCTGCTTCACGCGCGAAAAGAGCTTCGGCGTAACCCTTCGCTACGTTGTGCGGGCGAACCGTGCCGGCCGACAAACGAAGCAAAAGCATGCCCGGCTTGACCGGCCCGTTAGCGGCGGGGGCCTCCGCATAAACCGGATCGCCGCCGAGAATTACGGTCTTCGGATTTGCGTCGGCCATTAGTTAGCCTCCTTCTTGGAAGCAGAAGATTTCTTCTGCGCGTGATAATCCATGGTGCCGAAAGGCGTCGGCAAATCGTCGTCTTCTTCAGCCGCGTTGAACGAGGCGAACGATCCGCCGCGACCGGAATAATCGGCCGGCGCAATCATGTTTGCGGTTTCGCGGAGCGCGACGATATCCATCTTCTCTGCGACTTCTTTCTTGAAGCCATTGGCGACAAGACGATCGACAAGCGCAGGGCGATCCTGTTCCGCCATAACGGACGGAAGCAGTTTCGGAAGCGTAGTCGCAATCGTATTTGCGACAATCGCCGCGATGCCATCGGCGTCCAGCGCAGGCGCTTCCTTTTTGGAATTTGCCGCAGGCTTCGCCTTCTTTTCTTCGTCGTTTTCTTCGGCTTCCTCGTCGGCATTCTTCGCCACGGGAAGTCCGTTTGCGATCATCTGGAGCGTTTTCACGTCCAGCGCTTCGAGTTCATCGGCCTTCATCTTGGAATTTGCCGTGATCTTCTCGATCAAGGTTTTCTTCATGCTCGATCCTTTCGAGTTGTCGGAACGCTCGATGCCGAGCGTGGTGCAAAGTACGTTGATTGCCTCTTGGATTTTCATGCCAAGTCCTGAATTGGTACGAACGCCGCAGCCGTCTTTCCAAGAGCAAGCGCCCTCATCATTCGGCAACAATGCGAGATGATCCGGCTTCAAATCGCGATGCCTCACGCGATATGACTTGCCGTTATATTTTCCGGTCGCGCGTTCATGCTTGGAAAAATAGCCAGTGGAAACGTCCATCGGCTCGCCGCTTTCGAGTTGCGCGACAAGACCGGGAGAAACTTTTTCAGCGCGCTCAACGTCGATCCAGGCTTCGCCCTTGAGCTTGTCGCCTTCCATTTTGGCGTTGAAAATCCGCCCGACATGCCAAGACGAAAGAACTTCGGGAGAATTTGCGCTTTGGAATTCGCCATCGTGATCTGCGGGATGGCCGACCGTGACCGGAACGCCATTCCAGCTTTCCGGCACCAATTCGCCGGCCTCGATCATCGCGGAATTTGCGACGGTCTGCCGAAGCAGAACAATGGGGACCACGATATGATCGCGACCCTCATAGGTTTCGTATCGAACCGAAAATGCCGAAAGATTTGCTTCGACCGAATGGCCGGAAACGCGCGGATTGTCGCCTTCGCTGCAACCGCAGGAGCATTTATTCGCCACAAGGCGGAAACGCTTTTGAGCCAAGCTAAATCCCCAAATGCAAAAGGGGCCGCGGCGCTCGGTGAGAGCATCGCGACCCCGATTCAGTTCGGAAGCCGAATTTGATATTTCGGCCTACTAAGCAGCGTTCCGGTTATTGTCAAGCGGACCGCCCGGCAATTCGATCCGCTCGGTATTGGCCCGCTGAATTGCGCCATCCTGAAAGCTGATCCGCATGACGCCAGTTGTGCCGGCCAATTGCTCGCGCTGAATGAGCGCGGCTACCCATGCCAGCAATTCGGTATCGGTTCGCTTGGCTGGTTTCATTCGAGATTTATCCCTCGCGCATCTTCGATCGACGGAATGAACGCGCACCGGCAATTCGGATGCACCGGAATCATGCCGCGCGCTTCATCGATCAGAAACGTCTTGCCCTCCAATTCCTCGCACTCCGGGCATACCGCATTGTCGTTCGCGGTCGCGAATTCGGCCATAACCGCGACGCCTTCTAGGCCCGCTTCCTCGTAGCTATTCAGTGAGGCTTCGGCATGCGCCGCGATGATCTCGGTGCGAGCAATTGTTCTGGCGCGAACGATGCCGATACTATCGACGCGATCGACTATCTCGCTAGCCAATTCCATAGGACCGAGGCCGTCGATCAAACCTTGCGCCAGCACGCGGCTAATCTGCGTGTCCATTGCCTCGGTAACGCCGCGCAAGTCCGAATAGGTGCGCGTGTAGATCAGGCCGACGCGATCGGCGTGAACCGGAAGATTGAATGCGGCATCCAGATAGCGATCCGATACGTTCGCGCCGGCAGAACGCAATTCCTGACCGGCCTGCCGGATGCCGCGCTGATAGGAGCCATCGATATAAACATTCATCCAGGATCGTGCGCCCGAAGCCTGTATCGATGTTCCGCCTTGGATCTCAAGAATTCCGGCCTGCTGTTGCGAGCGCAGCCATTCCATGAATGCGGAAACCTTGTCGCTGGCGCGCGGGAACGCAAACTGAAACTGCCTACCCGGTTCATTGACGATTGGACCGCCGCGCAATCCGAAGGCGTCATTTTTTGCAACGGTTGTCACAATCAATTGTCGCAGCAACTTGAAGCGGCGAATCATTTCGCGCTCGAAAGCGCGCCGAATTCCGGTCGTATGCGTCGGGTCAGGAAAGCGACGGCGCCTGCGATGCCGAGTGCGGACGTTCGCACTTAGCGGCGTGTAGTTAATAACGCGAGGTGCGTGATGTTCGCAGCAGGCGTGCATTATGCAGCCTCATCGCGTTCCGGTTCGTCTCGACTATCGAATTGATCGACGGTCTCCGGGTCGGTCTCGTCTATATCGTCCTGTTCCTCGGTTTCATATTCGCTTTCAGGAGACATGCCGAGGAAGTCAGTTCTGAATTCAGCTTCCGGCACAATCGTTGCCGCCGCAGGCGAGTTCGCATAGGCAGAAAGCGTTTGCGCCTTTTGCAGATTTAGGGCTGCAATCTTTTCAGGCGGCAGCGCCGTTTCAGGCCACTCGATCCAGAAGGTGCCGTTTGGCTGATCGAGGTTTCCTGTCTCGATCATCTTTTTTACAAACGGATTTAGAATGCGCGGCGTCGCATAATTCTCGCGACGCTCTTTCACGCGATCGCTCCAGTTGTTTTCGTCCTGGCCTGACGCAAGCTGTCCCTGCTCGTTGCCGATCAAAATGCGCTGCGGAATTCCAGCAGCGCCAGCGATCTGCGAAATCAGAATATCGAAGTTTGATTTCGGGTCTGCGATTTGCGCATTTATTGTTTGGGCAGTGACGCCTTGCGTGGTCATGTAGCGCTTTAGCTGATTAGAAAAATCCTCGACCTGCTGCTTCATTGCAGCTTTGGTTTCTGCATCGATAGTAGCGTCTTTATCGATCGAGAAATTAACACCAGGTCGTGAATTGAGCCAGAATGTCTCCGCGCTAGCGCCCGATACCTTGTGCAAGTCGATCAGATTGTTGAATACGCTCAACAGTCGCGGCATCCCGTACACGTCATTTTCTTCGAGATTTTCTGCGATATGCAGAACGCGGGAATGATGCACGGTTATTGCCCGCGACATGACGCGACCGCCTGCCGATGGCGTCGATTGCTGCACTCGATACGTTAGCGGCAAACCGTAGCGAGGATTTGCAGGATTGTTCTCGAATGATGCAATCTGCGCAGACTTCTCGCTATAGGGCTGCAAGTATATCAGCTTATGCTTGCCACTCATCGGTCGCGACAAGTCGAGACCGTCTGCAAATCCCATGACAAGAATTGAATACTGACCGATGCCGGCAATGCGGTCAGCGCGCTCCAGATAGTGAAAGACATTGTTTGCGTCGAAAAATGTTTCGACTTTTTCCACGAACGGCGAATAGTTCTTATTCGGATTGCCATCCTTGTCTGTTTTTTTCGCGCTGTCGCCTTTTTCGTCGCGAATTACCGGAATGTCGCGCCACGTCGATTGCGTCGGCGCTTTCACGATGCGCGATGCAATGCCGCCGCGTTGGTACATGGCAAGAAAATCATCAAAACGTAGTTCGTGCGGATATCCAAACGCGGCATATGTGTCTCGCGTCCCGCCATGCGTGACGCCAAGGATGCGAGCGATTAGAGCGCGCGGCGTAGCGAACAAATCCATTACCAAACCCCTGCTTTGTTTTTCGACGATCGAAGCGGCTCGATCGCATATCGAATTGCGTCAATGACATGGTTCTTTTTGTCGGCAAGTTTCGGCAACACTTCGCCGGTCTTTTCATCGATCTCGAACGAATAGTGCGAAAGTTCGTCGATTGAATGCGTGCAATCTGGATGCACAACGATATCGTAACTTTTCAGGAATTCGACGCCTTCTTCGACAGAGCCGGCGCCTTTGATTGCAGGCTTCATATTCGGATAGCCGTTGCGGCGCATGTAGCTGATCGTTTCAGGCCGTGCGCTGTCTGCCGTGATCGGCCACTTGCGCGCCATGCCATTTTCGATCTTGTCAAAAAGTTGCGGAGTGCGATCAATTTCGCATCCGACCTGATATTGCTCGCGCCAGATGTAGAGCGTTCGCCCGATGATATAGACGCAGATCAATACCGTGGGATCGATTGAGAAGCCCCAATCGGCGCCGAAGTAAAAACGCTCTGCACGCTTTGGATTGAATTCATCTGGCTTGCCGATCCGCCAATTTCTGAAAACGCGCGCTTCCGAATTCTTGCGATAGCCGCCCATCCAGACATGATCGTACTTGTCGGGATCGCGGCGCTTGTCCCATTCCATTTCTTCGCGAAGCACATCGGGAAACCATGGGTTGTCGCGATAGTTCGCCTTAACGACAATCGCATCGCGGTGCCGATCTTTTCCGCGAAGCAATTTATCGACAGGATCGGTCGGCTGATCTGGATTCCACGAAAACCATAATTCGGAGTTCGGCCTGCGAATTGTAGGGCGCAACAGATCAAGACTGCGCTGCGATGCTGACTGCGCTTCCTCAAACCATGAACGATCGAAACCCTCCAGCGATTTGATGCTTTCTGCCGTGTGATTTTGCATGCCTTGAAAAATGATGATGCCGCCGCCTGGTGTTTCGATATGCGTATTCAGTACGCGAAACATCGAGCCGACGCCGAATTGCTGTATTTTATCTTCGATCAATCGCTTCACGGATTGCTCCAGCGATTTTTGTACTTCACGAATGCAGACCGTTCGCAGGCCGGGATATAAAATACTTTCCTCAATTGTGAGGCCGGCGAAGAAATGCGACTTTGCGGAGCCGCGTCCGCCGTATGCCCCTTTGTAGCGAGCCGGTTTGAGTAGCGGAGCAAATACACGGGCCGTCTCAATTCTTAGGATCGACAATTGCGCGCTCGATTTTTTCCAGCCGCATTCCGCCGCTCAAGTTCAAGTCGATCTTGTCTCGGAACATGCCGAGATGCTTTCCGAGATCAACCAGCGCTGCCCGCTTGTCGTGCAGCTTGAATTTAATCCGGCGAACGTCACGCGCGTCGTCGCCACGGCCATCCTTGAAATCTTCGACTACGAGTTCGGAAATCACCGCCGCTTGCTCGCGGCTAAGTTCGCTCATATCGAAATAGGGATCACCGTCATCACCAATGCGAATATAGTCGCGCATGTTGGCGAAGCCGATCAGCGAGAGTTCGCGCAATACCTTTTCGATCGAGACTTCGGCGCGATCGGCCCCGGCTTTTTTCAATTCTTCGACGCGCTTGCGGACCTTAACATTCCCTAACAGGCGCGAGCCTGCAGCTTCGGCAGATTTTGCCTTAGCGCCATAGGCAAGGCGGTACGCTTCGGTCGCGGATTTTCCTTTCGCGACGTTCTGCGCAAATTTTTCGTGACGTGCATTTTTGAGAATGGGCATGGGTTATGCCCGATGAAGATCACGCGCCGCAAAACCATCGCGGGCATGGGGTTCGGCTTCGTTCGGGAGTTCATCGACCTTCGGCATTGTTGGCGCGAAGGCGGTCGGCGTGAGCTATCGGCCTATTAGCGGATTGATGGCTGGCGTCAAGCCGGGAAGCGTCGCGCAATAAAATTAGGCGGTTGTCGGTTGTCAGTGACCTGTAAAGAGAGAGAAGAAAAACACCCTAAAAAGGATAGAGGGGGCAAATCCAATGACAACTGACAACTGAAGGAATATATATTATTTTATATATACTTAGTATTTTAGAACCTACTTCGACAACCGTTCGGTTGTCATATGACAACCGCTACCCCGGTTCGGTTGTCATGTACTGACAACCGATTTGGAACTGACAACCGGTCAGGCCGCAATGCGTAGCCAGAGCGACGGTGTTCCGCCGCTCGAAGGGATCACTTTTTCGATCTCGATCTGCCCCGATTCGGAAAGAGATTTCATCGCGTCGTCGAAATCGCGAGCCTTTACGCCGTTGCCGACGACGCGCATCAGGTCACGCTTTTTGGTGCGGCCCTTGCGCCGCAGAAGCTCGAGGATGCGGTTAACGAGCTTGCCGTGGCTCATCTCGACGATCATGTGTTTTGCGGCGTCGCTGGCCATTAGATCGGCGCTGGCAAGCGCGATATCGCGGCCCCATTCCATATCTGCCACGGCGAGCGTCGCGCCACGTCCGAGCCGCCCTGCGGCCCGGATCGTGGCGAGACGCACCGCGATTTCTGCGGTTCTCGCGATGAAGCTTTCGACTTCGGGCCGTGCATCCATTTCGGCTTCGACGTGACGGCTCAATTCGCGATAGGTCTGCAGCGCGGCATCGTTTTCCCACGGAATTACATCGGGCTCCGGGTCAAGATTTGGATCATTGAGCTTGGCCGTTCCCAATTGCGTGCCGTCCCAATTGTAGAGACGCTGCAGATCGTCTGTCAGTTTCGACGGCACCTTGCCGACCTGGAGCCGTGGCGTCTCTGCTTCCGGCGTTCGTTCGTTCGTCGCCAGCACAAGGAAGCGATTTAGAAATCCGTTCGTCACGTCGCGGCCCTGCAGACTTTCATAGAATTCGTCGAACGTTGACATGCCGAAAATGGAAATCGCCGGGGATCTGACTATTTCGGATTTACGGCTTGCATATTCAGGCGTCGGGAAACCTTCGAACGAAAGACCCCATGCCATGCGAAGCGATTTCGATATTCCGATTTCATGGCTCGAAGCGTTGCGCCCGTTGACGCGAGCAAGGAAGGCGCCGAATTCGTCTTGCGGACATAACGTGAGAGGTTGCCGCATCAACATATTGATGAAGCCTGACATTGAAATAAATTCGGATGGCCCGATGTGATGCGCGGCCTTCGCCGCTGTCATGGCGCGCAAGATGCAGGACAACGGATGCTGCTTACCGACGCCGGTCTTGGCGAGTGTCACGCAATAGAGATGCGTACCGGAGCGCGTCGGGCCTGCGACGCGACGGCCTATCAACGTCCCGACGATGGTGACGGCAGCACCGAGCGCAATCGTTCGGTTAGGTCGGCGTGCCGTAGCCGTGATCCAGTCGATCAGATCACCGACGACGCCTGGCACGTTCGTCAAATGAGAAAAGCGGTCGCCCTCGATGGGTTGATCATAAACATCGCTCTGCGGCTCCGGCTCGAATGACGTGACGATCGGCTCGCCTTTCTTGGGGCCATCGTCTTCGATCTCGCGAACCTCAACGGCTTCAAGATCACTGATATTCTTCGCGGGCTTTTCGCGGCGTCCGATCGTGATGATTTCGAGCGGCGCCCATCCCACGTTAGCCGCGAGGAAGTTCACCGCGGTATCGAGGTCGCAACCTTGGGACACCATCACAAGATCAATCGGCGTGTAGCCCTTGTCGTCGCCAAAGTCGCGAATGCCTTTCGGATCGATTTTCAGGTTTAGCTTGCGCTTCTCGATCGGCTTCCCTGTATTGGATGCGCGCCATGTCGGCACCGCTTCGAACCCGTTATGCGTTCGGCGGCACCGATAGAGTTGCAGCTTCGGCACCCATGCATCCAAACTGCCGAGCGCGGTTTCGTTTAGCTGGCGATGCGGCTTGTCGGCAAAACTTTCGCCGCCGCTGGCAAGTGGCGCATGACGCGGCTCCGCTTCATAGCCGAAGGGCGCAAGCGCTTTTGCGATCTGTAAGCCGATATCTGGATCGAGGCGCGGAAGCTCGTCGGGGTCGAAATCTTCGAGCGCGGCACCGATCCACTTGTAGGGTTCATGCGTATCTGGATGAATTGTCGGCGGCAACACGGTCTGCCGACCGGGGCCTATTACATCGACCGCGCGGTATTTCTTGCCATCCTCGGTCGGCAAGTTGAACGATGGCGACGGTGTGCCGTTCCATTCTTCGATATCGGGGCAGAGATAAAAGCGGGTTTCGCCTTTCTGCCCCCTCTTGGAAACAGGCGACGCCGGCAGCACGGCTTCGAGCGCCGCTACCACAAGCTGATCCTCGGTATCGATATCGATCGCGACAAGGCCGCGCGATCCGGGGCCGCATACGACGCAAACGCCTGCCTCGGTTCGGCTCCAGATATCGATTTCGAATTGCGACGGCGGACGCTTTGTATATTTGTCGCGCCAATCGGTCATCCCGATCCATTCGCCGCCCCGCATGTGGCCGGGCCGCTTTGTTCCGGGCATGACCGGGATCGCGGCGTAACCGCGCTCTACAAGTTTCGCACCGACTTGTGCGTATCCCCCGCCGTTCATTATTTATTGCCGCCGCATCAAGAGAAATTAGAACGGTGCTTCCCCGCTCGCGATGACGTCACGCATGGCCCGCTCGAACCCGAGAATGATCTTCTCGTTGAACGTCACCCATTCCGTTTCGGTCAGCTTCGCCAGATCGGTCTTTCCGATCTGATCGAGATATTCCCCGGCTTCCTCGGATGCGATGCGACGCGCCTTGCGCTCGTATGCGTCAAGCTGCTTCTGGCCCATGTTGGCTACCTTTTGACAGTTTGCGATGCAGATCGGATCGTCGCAGACCCATAGGATCGGCGGCTTTTTCGATTTCATCGTGCCGATTGCCATGGCGTGACGCCGGCATACGAGACAGCATGCCGGGTCAGGCGTTCCGAAGCGCTCCGTGAGAGATTTCATTTCAAATGAGCGCGACGCAGATTTTCGATGCCGTCGAGAACGGAGCGAATTTCTGTGATCGTAGGCTTAGAATAGCTGCCCTTTACTGATGGGCACGCATTCTGAATGAGAAGCACAAGCGTATCGTCCTTGATCGGGCCACTACGCAGTTTCTTGATGCCATCAGCAATCGCGCCGATCTGCTGCGCTAGAATTTCGATCGGAACCGGCTTCTGATCGTCTTGTTTGATTACAGGAATAGTTTTCTTTGCCATTTACTCTCTCCTAAAATGCGGACTATGCCGCTTCCTCTATCGCCTCAACGATCGTCACTTTTCCTTTTTCGTCGTATTCGAGCGCACCACTTTCATGCGTGAAGCGATAGCCAGCGACGCGCCAGAATTTCTTTTCGCGCCTGATTGCGATGTGCGAAGGGACCTTGATCTCTTTGATCCGGCGCTGCGCTTCTTCAATCGTCCTCGGTGCCGGTGTTTTTCCGTCGCACATTCGCCACCATGCTTGCGCGGCTAGAAGTGCGCGACCGCTATGCTGCAGGCAAATCCATTCGCGATAAACATTCATGCCGGAATGGTATTCGGCGCGGAGCGATGGTGCCGAACCTTCCTTTTCGTGCCGATAGAATTTGACCGAGCTAACCGGCACCCATTTAGGCCCGCCGCTCGCCATCACTGGCGTCACGTCCGACTTGGCATCGTGCTTCACAGGCCATTCGTAATCGCATTCGACGCAGAAGCGTGCAGCGATGCTGTTATAGGTTTCGCAGTTCGGACAAATGCGAGCGCGAACCGTTTCCGGCGTCACTCCAGCCTCGCGCTTTCCGCCGCTGCCGCCATTCTTGGGTGCGACGTAGATGTCATCTACAGGACCATGCCGGCGAACGTTCCCGGCATAGTCCAGCACCATGCAATCGGTTTTGCCTTCGCAGAGCCGCGTTCCGCGTCCAAGCATTTGCACATAGAGCCCGGTCGAAAGCGTAGGCCGCAGCATTGCAATTAGATCGACGGCAGGAGCATCGAATCCGGTCGTGAATACATTCATGCCGCAAAGCGCACGGATGCGGCCCGCCTTGAAGTCGCGAAAGATTGCGGCGCGTTCTCCGTTTGGCGTTTCTCCGGTCACGACCGCCGCCGTGATGCCTTTGGCCAGCAGCGCGTCTCGGACGTTCATGGCGTGCGATACGCCAGCGCAGAACAAAAGCCATGACCGGCGATCCTGACCGCGTTCGATGATTTCGGAGCACGCTGCATCGATCAGTGATGCGTTATCGGCGGCGCGCTCGAGCGAACCGGCCACGAATTCGCCGCCGCGCCGCTGGACCGCAGAAACATCGATTTCCGATCCGGTGCCTTTGGCGATCAGTGGGGTCAGGTATCCGTCTTTCACACCTTGCGCGATGCCGTAGGTAAAAACTGTCTTATCGAATAGCGCGCCGGGTCCGCTATCGAGCCTGCCGCTTTCGAGACGAAACGGCGTTGCGCTGAAACCGCAAATGCGCAGATCGGGCACCGCTTCGCGTAAGCCTTCGATCAGTTGCAGATACATGCCCTCGCCTTCGCGCGGAATCATGTGCGCCTCGTCGATTCCGATCAGGTGGCGCGGTCCAAGTAGTTCCGGCTTTCGGAATACCGACTGGATCGATGCGTAAACGATCTGCGAATGATAGTTGCGCTGGCCGAGCCCTGCGCTATTGATGCCGAGCGGCGCACCGGGCCACGCCCGAAGCAATGCCATTGCATTTTGCTCTACCAGTTCGCGGACATGAACCAGCATCAAGACGCGAAGATCGGGATAGTCCGTTAGCAGGCGCTTATTGACGTTTGCGATCACGACCGACTTGCCGGTGCCGGTCGCCATATCGATAAGCGGATTTCCGCCGCCGCGATCCCAATAATTGAAAACGGCATCGACGGCCTTGGCTTGGTATTCGCGAAGCTGCATCACGCGGCCTCGCGTTCGTGATCGAGATACTTGACGACGCAGATCGTGTCGGGGTCGATGCCGCAAAAGAAAAGGTGATCGACCATGAAAAAGCAGTCGTCGAAATCGACGCCGCGAACGAATATCTGCCCGCCATAGAAAATGACGCGGCATTGCTCCGGTACGTCACGGCTTCCGATCATCGGCTTTCCGATTTTGAAAAGATGTGCCCGTATCAACATTTTGCTCTCGTTACGCGGTTGTGATCGATGCGCTGTCCACATCGATTGCAAGCAGGTGGCCATTTAATTCCAGGGCTATCGAGAATGACGCGCCCATGTCTGTCGCATGTTCCAAAGTAGCGATACGTCGCCACAGGTGCGCGCGTTCCCATGTTTTCGCGCTGCGCTTCTT
>ERZ761591.58-NODE-58-length-28438-cov-5.485749_pt1 | contig 28438 bp, 27 predicted proteins | sample MGYA00512167_ERZ761591 | MGnify/ENA primary metagenome ERZ761591 (study PRJEB28899, sample SAMN03785559) | bioreactor sludge metagenome | biome: EBPR Sludge; feature: EBPR Bioreactor; material: 0.22µm filtered reactor supernatant | place: Saint Lucia: Queensland...
AGGTTGTTGCGGGCATTGCCGGTGGAGCCGAGGCGGATGCCAGACCAGCCGGCGCCCGCCGAGAAGTCGAGATAGCCGGCGTGCAGGCCCGGGTTGCGGCCAAGCTTGCCGCCCCAGTGGCGCGGCGTCGTGGTGATCTTGAGCGCCGCCTGCTTGCTGGCGATGACGTCGCCAGCGTCGTTCAGCACCTTTATGAGCGGGCGGCCCACGCGGTCGCCGATCGGCACCAGCACCTGCTTGCTGTCGCCGGCCAGCTTCATCTGCTTGGCCGGCAGGGTGCCGTCGTAGATCGTGGCGCCCGCGAGCTCCACTTGCACGCGCACCGGCACGTCCGACCAACTCGTGAGCGCGATGTGGTCGCCCTGGAACGCGCCGCCGACGCTGGCCGGCGTGACGACGTAGGTGCCGCTGGGGCAGACGCCCCACGACCCCGCCAAACCCCACTTGTGCTGCCGGTAGGCGTAGGCGATGAAGGGCGCATCGGCGTCAGGCTCGGTGCCGCTGCGTAGCCAGTCGCCCCATACCTGCTGTGCGCGCCAAAACCCCTCGCGGCTCCACAGCGGCATGGACGTGGACTTCTGGAACGCTGCCGGCATGGCCGCAGTGAAGTCGTCCGGCACGTTGGGGCACGTGAACCCGCGGGTGATGCCGCCGCTCTCGACCGAATGGTTCGTCGTGTCCCGCGGATCGCACACCCGGGATGACGAGATGTAGCTGTTTTCGCCGAGGTCGCCAGAGGCCGCCATGGTGAGCATGACGCGGTTGGCGTTGCCGAGGCCGATGCGCCAGCCCTCGAGGTAGTGCTGCCAGAACTTGAGGTCCGTGAGCCGGTAGTCGTTGGTCTTCGGCCCGTTGCCGCCCTCGCCGCAGCCCTCGGCCCTCGCCGAGCCGATGCCCATGATGAACTCGTCGGCACCGGTAGCCAGGATGTCGGCCTTCTTGGAATTGACGGTCGCCTCGACGGAGAAGGCCGAGTTGCCAGACGCCCACAGGTACGAGTGCACGGTCGTGGCCCCGGCACCCTTGAGCGCCGAGACGCACGCTGCGTCGCTGTGGTTGATGCCGTTGTTGAACGTGGTCGAGATGACCGAAAACGGCCCCCTGGCGGAGATCGCCGGCAGCGGGTTGATGCACGTGCCGTTGCCCCACGTCGCCACCACCGGGCGGCTGCTGATCGTGCAGAGCGGGCTCGCCGAGCCCCCGGCATCCGCTGCGTCGAACAGCGGCAGCGCGCCGTCCGTCGTGCCATTGCCGGCAGCGGCGCTCTCGTACATCGGGGACAAGCACACCTTGTCTCCCGGGTTCGCCGTGTTGAATGCGCGGGCCGCGGCGTTCCAGCGGGCCAGGCGCCAGACGAGCGCCGCCGAGTTGCTGGTGGCGTCGAAGAGGAACACCCGCACGCCCATGGCATGCGCGTCATCGATCTGGAGGCGCACGGCAGCCTCGGCCTCGGCGGCCGTCAGTGTGTTCTGGTTCCACTTGTAGCCATCGGCGAACTCAATGGCATTGCCGAAGCCCATGGCCATGACGGCCTTCGTGGGCACCTCGACGCGCGCGTGCGCGGCGGACATGGCGGTGCTGGCGAGCAGGGCCGCGAGAGCCGCGCGCTTGAGCATCAGCAGCCGCCCGCCGGGCCGATATTGTACACCGTGTTCCCGTTGATCTCGGCGTACTCGGCGCCGGCCAGCCCGTCAGAGCCGATGCCGTATCCGCTTTCGGAGCACGTCCCAGCGCGGCCAATGTCGTGCACGACAGCCCCCGTCACGGTGTTGTAGATGCCGGCCATGCGGATGCCGATGGCCCAGCGAGCGCCCGACTGGTGCGCAGATCCGTCGATTTCTACACCGTCAACGGTGGTGTAGTTGCTCTCGACCGCCCAGGCGGTGGCGCTGTTGTTGTTCGGCGGCGGGACGATGCGGGCGCAGCCGCGCGTGTCGGCCTGGTAGAGGATCGGGCGACCGGCGGCACCGTGCTGCGTCGTCCGCACGCTCTCGGCGTAGGTGCCGCAGCGGATCATGACGATGTCGCCGAGGGTCACGCGGGTAGCCGCGTAGTTGATCGAAGCCCACGGAGCATCGATGGTGCCGGCCGCCGTGTTGCTGCCGCCGGGCGCCACGTAGTAGGTCGCCGACAGCGCTGGCAGGGCGAAGAGCACGGCCCATGCGGTGACGAGCGCGGCGAAGGCCAAGACGCTCGGGCGGGCTACATGCGCGGCTGCGACAGCGGACTTTAGCCACTCCAGCACCCAGATCATCCCGGCGGTAATCACGCCGCCGAGGACCAGATGGAGGATGCGCGCCCACTTACTGACCTGCTCGCGCTGGGCGTCCTCGCGCTTGTGGATGCCCTCAAGGATGGATAGCCGCGACTTGATGTCGCGGAGCTCGGTTTCGATCTCTCTTTTGAGCAAGAGGCCCTCTGTTCTCTGCTCTCCAACATGCTTCTCAAGAGCGGCGTTCCCGGCTTCAACTGCGCGGGTCGTGGCCTTGACGGCCTCTTTGAGTTCGCCAATGGCCTCGGCCACGACGATGTCGCGCTGCACCCGCGCCTCAAGCTGCGGGCTGAACCTTTCGACTCCACGACTGCTGTCGCTGAACCGCTCATCAGGCAATGCCGTGTCCGTTCAGCCAAAGTGCCCGAAGAGCAGCCGACGCTTCTGCCTCCCGAGGCTGTACTGCGCCTTCTCTATCTCGTCCTCGCGCTCGTCGATCGACGCCGACAGCCGCTCTGGGTTGACGCCTCCGCGCTCCATGAACTCGGCGAGATCGGCCTGCATCTGGCGCAGCCGACCCTCACGGAATGCGATGTCGCGCTCCAGATTGGCCTTCTGCGTCTCCGTGAAGCCCTTCGGCGCCGTCATTTCACTGCTCCGATGATGCGCGCGATGGTCGGCGCCGCCTCGGCCCGGCAGAGGCTGTTGGCGCCGCAGGCCCTGGCGAGCTCGTCGCGGACGGCGTTGCCGGCCTCGGCCTTGGCTGCGCGCTCGTGCGCGCGCTTGACGCTCTCGAGAGAGGCCGCGCGCTCCGCCATGATGTCGAAGTAGACGTCGCGCGGCATGACGGCCCAGCCGAGGATGTCCTTGCGACCGAGGCGAGCGCCCTTGTCAGAGGTCATCTCGGAGTACAGGCCAACCTGCACGGAGACGGGGCTGGCCACGATCATCGGGTCGCCGTCCTTGGCCGACGCCTCGGACAGGTGCGCGTGGCCGACCTTGCCGCTACTCAGGACGATCTGGTGGCTGCCGTCGTCCGTCGCGCAGCCGGCCGTCGCGAGCATCAGCGACAGCATCGGCAATGCGAGTAAGGCGCTCCGCCGTTTGGCGGTGACGCTGAGCTTTGCGGGGGCTTTCATTGAGTTTCGCAGTCCTCGTCCAGTCACGCTCGAACGCCCACACGACGACCTTCGCCAGCGCGGACGCGATGACGTTGGCAGCGGACGCGATGACGTTGGCAATCATTACCGCTTGACCGCTTCCGCGATCGCCTCGTTCACCTGAGCCATGACCTTCTCTTCGATCTTGGCCTCAAGGGCGGAGGCGTCCGGCGCAGGGTTGCGGATCTCGCTGTCCTGGCTCGACTTGTCGGCGTCGCGGGAGAAGAGGCCGCTGAGCGCGAAACCGATGCCGCCGATTACCGCGGTGATGGCCACCAAGACGCCATCGGACTGGATGAACGCCCAAAAGTCGAAGCCGGCCTCGCTCTTCATCGCGAGCTGCAGCGCAGTGAGGATGAAGCCGACAGCGCCGATGGCGTCGGCGACGGTGGTCTTCCTGTTGGCGCTGAACGCTTTCCAGTTCATAAGGGCCTTCCTCTACTTCGCCCGCGAGACCAGCACGCTGACGGTGACGACACTTTCGTTGCCGAGCGTGCCGCCAGGCAGCAGCTCGGCGATGGATACGGTGAAGGTCTCCTCGACGCTGGCGCCGACGCCGAGCGCCGGGAACAGCGAGGTCTCCTCGTCGCCGGGCTCGTGCGCCATCATCTCGATGCGCGACGCGTTGTTCGCCGCCTCGGTGTCCGGCTGCAGCCCGCGCGTCGAGACGCCGGAGCAGGCGCCATGGCAGGCGTAGAGCGTGCTGTTCGTCGTGTTCAGCCGCCGCACCACCAGCGGGCGCCCCGACTGCGACAGCCCGGTTGGGGAGACGGCGCGGATGAGCGCGGTCTTGTCGATGAACCGCCGCCCCTTCCACCCAATCCTGGCTGAATACTCGGCGTCGCCCAAGGCCTCTGTCACCGCGATGCCGGCGATGATCGCGCTCGCGCCGGTGGTGGAAACTACGCGTACGCTGACCGTACCACTAGGCGACACTGTAGTAGGTCCGACGACCTTTATCAATGCCGTGTTGATCGCGCCGGCCTCTGACGCAACATCTAGGGCCGAGATCTGCTTGACGCCGTTGACGTACACGTCCGCCGCGCGCGCTCCAGGCCCAGCGGTCGGCTCGGCGAACAGCATGGTGACCATGCGGTCGCCGCCCCCGGTGATCGGGACGGTGAACGACATGTCGGAGCCACGGCACGTGCTCCAGTAGAGATGATCGTCAGCGGTGCCGGAGATCGGCGGGCGGGCGCCATCGACCACAGAGAGGCAGCCGGAGGCCAGCGTCGGCGGCATCCCGCGCCACGTGTTGCCGGCGGCATCCGTGTAGGTCGCCGCGGCCGGCGCGCCCAGGTCAATCCAGTCGGCGCTCCTCGGCACCGGCGGCTCGGCGTAGGGCACGAGGTAGAGCCCGTTGACCAGCGGCGACGACTGGCTGGCCGCGGCACCGCGGATGGCTACCGACAGCTTGCCTTGGGGCGCGTTGATCGTGGCGAGGTCGGCCACGTGCGCCGCGCGGAAGCCCGCCGCGCAGAGCGGGTCCACAACCGGCGACGTGATGACGTCGCCGCCTTGGGCCGTGACCGTCGCCTGCATGAGGCGGCGGCCAGGGCCGGACCCACAGTTGACCACGTTGTTCGCGGCATCGTGCTCGGCGAACAGCCCCTTCACCGTGTAGGCGCCAGGCGCCACGTCGAAGGCGTAGGTCGACGCCCCGTACCGGTTCGTGCGGTACAGCACATCGTCCAACGTCCCGGCGAAGTCGAAGGCATTGGTATCGACCGCGCCACCGACGCCGATGTCCGGCGACCAAAGGTTGCCGGCGCTGTCCGACACCGGCTCGTCCGCGCCGGCGTTGACGCGCGACGGCGATGCCGGCAGATCGTCGTCCACGATGGAGGCGACGGCGACGCCGCTTTCCACGAGCGTGCCGGATGACGGGTAGCGCAGGCGAGCGACGTAGCTCTCGGTCGGCTCGGGGATGTCGTCCTTCGCGATGTTCTTGCTGACGATCTGCGACGTGACGCCAGGGCCAGCCGTGACGATCTGCGTCCCCCACCCGCCCACGAAGTCGGCGGGGGATGCGCTCGGCGACCCGTCCTCTGACGGGGCCGGGCAGAAGTCGATCGTGTCGGTGCGCCCGGCAATGTCGCCGGTGCGCAGGATCTCGAATGCCTGCGGCGTGCTGCCGGCGCCCGTGCCCTCAAGCACTGAGGGGTCGATGGCGCGGATGCTCCACTTTGGAGCGCCGACGCCAGCGTCGTCGTTGCGGATGATCGCGGAGATGCGGGCGTCAGCCGGCGCGGCGTAACTCGAAGGCAGGAAGTCGGTGCACGAGAACGTGAACGTCTCGTCGCCTTCCTGTGTGCCGTCGCCCGCGGCGAAGACCGTCCAGTCGGCGAACAGCGCGCCGGGGCTGGCCGTGAGCGGCGATGCGGGCAAGACTCCGCCGACGAAGTCGGATGCGGTCGCCGAGCCGGCGATGACCCGACACTGCGCCGTCAGCGTGTCCCCCGAGACGTTGCGGCGCATGCGGATCGTGAACGGCGTCTGCGCGCCCGCCGCGCCCTCCTGCTTGTCGGTGGCGATGGCCTCGAACCAGACGCGGGGGTCATCCGCTTCGCCGGTGATCGCCTCGACGTCGCTGTAGGTGCTGACGGTGCGGATGGCGGGCGTGGCGGTAATGGCAAGCTTGCCGGCCCACTCGTGCACCACGGCGCCGTCGCGCGAAAGGCGGAAGGTCGGCGTGCCCGCCGCGGCCACTGGCACGACCGCCTGCTGGCCGCTCTTCGCCTGGTCGGCTGGCAGCGCCACCGTCACCGTGGGGCCGACGCCGATGACCTCCAGCGTGGCTGGCTGGCGCAGCGAGGACGTGATGTAAATGGCGTCCTGCGCCACGTCGCCGCCCCATGCGATGCCGCCGGTGCGGCAGATGTCGGATGGCCCAGGCGATGCTATCTTGGGGTGCTCGCGGTAGGCGAACGCCACGATCTCCTCGGCACCGGCAGCAGCGCCGAGGAACCCGGCGGCCATCTCGCGGTAGATCGCCGCGTGCCCGGCATGCGTGAAGATGCGGCTGTCAACCGCGTGCGCAGGCGCTGCCGACGCCAGGAGCGCGGCGAGAATGGCTGCCCGCTTCACGGCGCTACCCACACGGCGACGTAGTCGATCGTGATGATCTCTCCGGCCTTGGAGCCGATCAGGATCGGGTAGTCTCCGTTCAGCATCACGTCGAAGATAACGCCGGCCTGGAGCGAGCCGGTCCAGACGCTGCCGCCCGGCTTGTAGCAGGTATCCGTCGCGTTGCGCGTGTAGTAGGTCGCGCCGTTCCGGGTGAATTGTTGCTGGTTCCCGGTGAACATGTGGCCGGCAGTGAACCAGACGTTCTCGCCGGGGGCCGCGGCCTCGGGCCGCTTGCCGCCGCAGGAGATCTGGCCTTGGTCTGGCGCCTTGGTCTCGTGGTAGTAGTGGAGGCCCATGGAGTTCTGGTCGACGTACTCCCAAAAGTCAGGCTCGACATACTCCCGGTTCGGCCCCGGGCACCGTGCCGGCAGGTTGTACAGGTGGCATGTGTCCATACTCCAGAACCCGGGCTGCCGGGCGCCAGCCGTGCCCTTCTGAAACTTCCACCGGATCTCAGCGAACCACTTGGGCTCCTTCTTGAGCCAGAACCCCTTCAGCGCGCCGTTGCGGGCGACGGTCGAGCTCATGAACCAGTTGTAATCGGCTCTGTCCGGCGTGACGGTCAGCGTGCCGTCCGCATTGAAGACGAAGCTGCTTGCGGCGGTCGGCGGGTTGCCCCACGTCACGCCGTTTCCGGTGCGCTCTGTCGTCCACTTCTTGCCGGCCACGATGTCGCGCTCGGGCGCCGGGCTCGTGTTGGCCGGGCCGCCTCGAGCCACCGTGTCCGTCGAAAAGTCGTCGCAGAACGCGAGCTTCGTTAGGCCGGCAGCCTGGGCGACGGCCGGCGGGCGCAGGCTTGAGCACTGCTCCGTCTGCGGCGGCGGCTCGTCGATCGTCGTCGTGCGCGGCACCCCGGGGAGCAGCGCGATCTTCTCGGCCGCAGGCGCTGCGCATTCGGCAGCACTGGTCGCCATGTCGTTGGCGTCGCAGCGGATTGAGGACGAGACGAACTCGTCGCGGTTGATGACGCCGCCCGGCCCGTAGGTGTAGGCGACGTTGTTCGCGCCTGATCGCCAGGCGGCAAGGCCGCGGGCGAACCCGCCGAAGTCCGTGTGCGTGTAGGCCGTGGCGTCGTTGTCGCCGCAAAAGTCGCCGCAGTTGCGGCCGGAGGCAGTCGGGATGCCGAGGATGTAGCGCCCGCCTCCCTGCTCGACGGCGGCCCGCCGGCTGGCCCAGTCGGCCATCCACAGGTGACTGTCGTTGGCCATCTCGAGGAACGAGTACGTTATGGGAAGGCCGACGTCCGTCGCCTTGTTTCGGCAGAGGTCGCTCCACGATTGGAACTCGCCCGTCTCTCCGAATGCCGCGATCCAGTGCACCGCCGTCTGTCTGGCGTTCGTCGCGACCACCGTCGTGATGCGGTTGAGAACGTTCGTCCAGCGGTTTCGCGTGCACGTCGAGTCCGGCCTGTCCTCAAGGCTGGCCACGACCGCGCGCCCGCCGATCGCGCAGTAGTTGGCGCCGCTGCTGGCCCACGCCGTCGTCCACAGCGCATCGATCTCGTCGTTTGCAGGAAATACACCATAGTCGGCGTACATCAGAGCAATGCACACCTTATCCGCCGGTGACGCCGCGGCGTTCCAATCGGCTGCGGCCTGCGCGAACTCGCCGACCCTGACGGCGGAGCCCTTGCGGGCGTGCATCAGGATCTGGCGGGCGCCCAGCGCCACCGTGTCGGCGATGGTCCGGCGGTAGTTCTCGACGCGTTGAGACGAGGCAACGAGCGTCGGATCGCACTTGTCGCAGAACTGAAGGCTGTCGACGTCCGTGACGCTCCACACCGCACGCGCCGGCACCTCGATTGCCGCAAGCGCCGGGGACGCCCAAAGGGCAGCGGCGAGCGCCGCCGCGGCTATGCGAGCTTGAGCCATGCGTCCACCACGCGGAGGTCGCCGGCGGCCGTGTCGGCGGCGTCGGCCCCGAGCCGCCCGAACTCGACGCGAAACATGTCCCCCGCGGCCAGACTGTCTGTCGCAGCGATCGTCATGTCGCAGAGGAAGTCGCCGCTGGCCGGCACCGCGAAGGCAGCCGCGGTGTCGGCGGCGAAGCTGTCGGCGGCTGCGATGTCCGTCACCCTGTCGAGGCGCGCGACCAGTCGGATATTGCCACTTGTGGCAACGGCGTTGACCTTCATGCGCAGCTGGATCGCGGAGAAGGTGACGGCCTGCACGCGCCCATCCGCCCGCAGCAGCCCGGTCGCGGCGTCTCCCATCAGCGGGTAGACCGCGCCGTTGATCACGACCGTGCCGGCCGGAGTGACCGCCGGCAGGTACATGTTCAGCGGCTCGAATCCGTCCCAGAACTTCCGGGACACAGTCTCGATGAGCTTGTCGTTGTCGTAGTCGCCTTCCTGCGGCTCGAAGGTGGGCGCGGGCGGCGGGTTCGGAACCCACGCGCTGCCGGTCCACATCCAGACGTTCCCGAAGGCACCGCCATCAGGGAAGCCGATGGTCACCCTGTCATTGGCCGGGCTCGTGGAGATGACGAGGCCGCGCAGCGCCTGCAGGGTCAGGGTGTCATCGACCTGATCCGCCGAGACCCACAGCGACGGGTCGAGGCCATCGACGGCGATGACTTTGAAGCCGATGGCGCTGCCTGGCTCGCCGCCGCCAGCTCCGGCTCCCAGAGAGATCCCGCCGGGGGTGGAGCCATCGCCGCCCCTGAACTGGTTGATCCCCTCGACAAAGAAGATTGACCGCGCCCGCGGCAGTCGGCCAGCGAGCGCGGCGGCCTCTAGTTCCGCCTCGGTCGTCCCGGGGACCAGCAGGACGGCGCGGTCGTCGCCAACGGCCATGCTAGGCTATTCCTCTCTCACGTACATGCTGCCGTAGTCGACGATCATGCCGGCCGCGTCCGACTCGTCGCGGACGTACATGCTGCCGAAGTCCGCAAACATGCCGAAGCCGCCACCGCCGGATGACGCGCCACCACCGGACGAAACGTCCGTCCACAGGCCCTGGCCGCGGTGCCAGAAGAGGCGCCCGTCCGCGGTGCCCCAGAGCGCGCACGCGGGGTAGCCGGCGGCCTCGTTGTGCTGGGCGCCAGGCGGCTCCGGCTCGTCGAAGGTGAACTGGTGGCGCCACGCCAAGTTCGACGGCGTGCGGAAACTCATGCGAAACAGCGTCTCGCGGAGCCACGGCATCGACGCCATGGTGTCAGGCGGCGGGGTGTCGCCGCTGTTCATTGTCAGCGCCGCGGCCACCGCGTCATTGAACCCGGTGCGAACGTTGCCGCCTGTGGAGTTGTCGACGACGACGCTGTCGGCTTGGGTCATGCCGCGAATACCCTGATTTTCCCGGTATTTATCGAGGCGCGGGAGCTGAACGTCCCGCGGGGGTCGCCGGCGCTGATGACGCGGATGTAGTCGAGCGTGCCGCCGGTCAGCGTTACGTCGCCGCGCGATACGTCGCCGTCCAGGCCGCCAGTGATGGCGCCGCCGGACGACTGCCAGCACCACTGCCCCCCGCCCATGTTTACCAGGGAGCCATCAATGAACATCTGCGTGATGCCGCCATGGGTGCGCCAAAGCTGGAACCCGGCGGTCGTCGTCTCGGGCTGGGATTGGCGAACAGACGTGCTGCGCAGGCTCTCCTCGCCGGGGTTGACGTCCACCCAACTGCGCGAAACGGCGCACTGGTAGCCGGACTGCCGCGGGCTGCCGCCGTTGCCAACCTGCAGAAACAGCGGCTGGGCGTTCGACATGGCCACCCGCACCGAGATCTGGTAGCGGTCGGCTTGGGGCAGCGCCAGCGCGTAGTCCTGCGCGCCGGCGAACACCCTCTCGCCAACGAGGGTCTGGCCGAGCTTCCACCCCTGCGCCCTGAGCGCGGCGTTGGCATCGAGCTGCGCCGCGGTGACGCCCGGCACCATGCCGGAGCGCCCGACGCCGAACGTCGGCAGATCCGGGCTCTCCATGGTCGCCACGACAATCGCGCCGTTGGCGTTGCGCTTCAGGAAGCCATCGGCAGTGCCAGCTGCGGCGAGAGCGGAAGCCAAGCTCGCCAGTGGCGCCGTGTCGACGCCCTGGATGAGCGGGACGGAGCCGGTTGCGGTGATGCGGAAGACGGAGACCCACGCGGTATTCTGCGGATTGCGGACCTTGAAGTGGTTCGTGTTGAGGTCGAACCACGCCATACACTGATCGTACACCGGCGGCTCGGACGAACTCGCTGAGAAGGTCGTGATCGCACGGACGGCGCCGTTCAACTCGTTTAAGAACGGGCCGCCCGGCTGGTCCGCGAGGCCGCCCAGTGCGAGGGAAACGGCCATCTAGTACTGCACGAACGGCTGAATGTAGGCGAGCGCCCAGTCCGGCAACCTCTCGCCAGCCTTGTGCCGCGCCTTGAGTTCGACCAGCAGGGCGTCGCCGGCACTCGGCGTCTTGGCTGTGCGCCGCGACTGCGGCAGGAAGCTCCCGGCCGACCCCGCGGACTGGTCCCAGAAATACTTGCCGTCAGCCGGGAGGTCGGGGCGGTACGGGAACACCTTCATCGTCGCCGCACCGGTCGGAGCGGAAGGCGTCAGCGCGCGATCAACAGGCCCGTCCGGCGTGCCGTCCGGCACCTCGGCGTAGCCGATGAGCGCCCGATCGCTGGTGAGCAACGCGGCGAACGCCATCTAAACGACCTCCTCGACAATCACCTGCAGGGTGGACACGGCGATGCCAAATGCCCCGTCGCTAGTGTACAACAAAGCCTTCCACTTTAGCGCGCGGAAAACCCACTCGCCCACGTCCAAGCGGGTCCATGGCGACCAGATCGTGGCGTCGCTGGAAGGATCCCCGGACGTGGTGGAAATCTCGATCACGCAGTCGACCGGCGCTCCGATAGTCCCGGAGATCGACGGCCACGTCGAGATGTTGGTCGTCCTCTTGGAGATGAGGTCGCCAATCAACTCGGCTGACAATGAGATGTTCTTGCGGACCCGGCAGCGCCGGATCTCGCCCATGTCGAAGTAGGGGTCGGCCGCGTAGTAGACGCCGCCGTTGACGACGTTCAGGCCCACTGCGTCCCAGTTCGGGATGGCATCCACATCGGCGATGCTGTCGAAATCGCCAGACATCAGCCGCAGCGAACCATTGGCCGCAGCGACGTTGTATTTCGGCCCGAGGAACAACGGCTCCTCGGCAAGGATGCCGTTTGGGATGACGTCGAACTCTTGGATGCTCGCCGCATCCGTGGACACCGCGGCGTACTCGCGACTCAGGTTGCCGCTACTGTCCTCCGTCATCACCATGTAGGTGCCAGTGAGCAGCGGGACGTTGATTGAGAGCAGCGCCGCCGAAACGTCGGTGGCGATAAGCTGAGTCGACCGCTGCCACGCCGCCGAGAACCGCTCCGGGCTGTGCCGGATGAGCAACTTGCCGCCGAACTTGACGTCGAGCTCCGGCGGCTCGTCCCAGTGCAGCCGCGCCACCGTCCCTGACAGGATGACGAGCTGCAGGTTGCCGACCGGCTGGGGCGGGTCAATGCGCCCGACAACCCGATGCTTCAGTACCTCGGTGAACTGGCTCGGAAAGTAGTCCTGATGGGTGTACTGGATGCGGAAGTCGTAGGAGTTCCCGTCCTCGCACCCGAGGATGCCGATGCGGCCGTTGCCGTAGTTGGTGGCCTGGACGATGGAATAGTCGTCCGTGGTGCCGCTGTACTTCATCATGACGACGATCTGGTAGCCGCGATGCGCGATCGGCTTCAGGTGGATGATCACCTGCGTGACGAGGTCGCCCTGAGCCGTGACCAGCATCTCGCGGGCGCTCGACAGCACGGAGGTGATGACCGGCGTCGGCAGCAGCCGCGCCAAAGTCGCGCGAGGGTTCCACTCGGGCAGCCGCGTGCGGAGTTCCGCCAGCGTCGGCGGCAGCGCCACGAGGGTGAGGCGCATGTCGTCCTTGTTGTCCGGCTGCACGTCGCGCAGCAGCAGCGGGACCACCTCGCGCTCGCGGGGGCCGAAGGAAAAAACGGCGTCCGGCTCCGGTCGCGCGGCGTGCGCTGGCGGGCGCGCAAAGAAGAGTGTGTCGTGCTCGCCCGGCTCAGAGATGACCGCCAGGGTGGACGCGACGCCGTTCACCGCATAGGCGATGCCATAAGCAACATCCGGCTCCATCTCCACCGGGCCGGTCAGGGTCACGCCGATGACGTCGAGGCCGTCGTCTGACAGCAGCACGGCCTTGATGCGCCCGCGCGCGGTGCCAACGGCAATGTCGTCTGAGGCATAGGCCACGCAGTCGCCGATGTCGCAGGAGAGGCCCTGGATATTCGTCACGACCTCGGTAACCTCGCGGCGCAGCGTCGTCTCGGCGATGGCCGCCCGCCCGAGCAGCGTGGCCTGCGCGCGGCCCGTCAGGCCGACGAACGTCCGGTCCTCGACGTACTTGGCGGTGGTGGCGTCGAAGCCGTCCGCGTAGATCAGCCGCTCAGCCGCCGTCCAGTCCTCCTCGGCGTCCTGGATGTTCACGCGCACTGCGTGCAGCTCTTCGCCAAGCGCGTCGGTCGTGCGCGCGTTCCAGCAGTTGACGCCATCGACGAAGATGCGGCGTGGCAGCGGCGTCGCCTCCACCGGGTCGAGCACGATCGCCCGCTTGCCATTGCGCCGGCAGCGGGCAAAGAAGCCGGCGACGCCGATGTCGCTTATGAAATCGGCGACACTGCCGATCTCGAAGTCGATCCAAGCGTTGAACTCCAGCTTGTTGCGTTGGTTGAACGCGGCGACCTCTTGGAACCGCGGCAGATCGAGGCCGGCGTCGGGGATGGGCTGCGGCCAATGCGGCATCTGGTAGATCCAGCGGGCGATAGCCGCCGGGGTGGACGAAGGCCCCCACTCCCACTTCTTCGCCCCGTCGTTCCAGTCCCAAAGCAGCGACTGGGAGATGCAGGAGACGTTGGAGAGGGTGCCGGAAAGCTGCTCGCTGGCCTTGATAACCATGGTGAGGGTGCTGGCACCTATACCCGGCGGTACAGGCGGCCGGTTCGCAAACGAGGTCATGCCGGTCAGGCTCACCTCGCTCCAGACCTGGTTGTCCACCGTGGAGTTCGGGTTGCTGACGCGCTTATAGCGGACGTTGTACTTGCCGCTTGGACTGGCGCCTGAGGCGTCCCACGAGTGCGAGCCGAACGTCTCCTTCGGCCCGCCGGCGCCCGCGGTCATGGTGTACTCGCCGATGACCAGCCGCCACTCCTCGGGCCTCTCAACGGGCGCGTCGTAGATCTGGATCTTGATGGAATAGTTCTCGTACTTCCCCTTGCTGTTGGCCATGCCGAGGCTTGGCGAAGTGAAGTGCGCGGTGATCCGGTCGGTGTTGATGGCGGTCGAGCGCACGACCGCCTCTTTCCAGATCAGGGCCGCGTCGTGCGGCTCGTGGACCGCGTCAGCCGGGTACATGTCGCTGCCGCGCCCCGGGTTCACGTCCCACGAGGTCTCGACGTTCAGCGGCCCCAGGCCGTTGTAGACGACGATGTCGCCCTTCTTGAACCGCCCGGCGTCGCGGGTGGCCGTCCACTTGTCGCCAGGCAGCGACCCCGCTCCGCCCGCGGGGAAGCCGGCGTTCGGGTTCCACTGGCCCCGGTCGCGCATCTGCCGCGGATGCCACCCCCGGTCAAAGCGAACCGTGACATCGGGGATCTCCTTGATGTTGGTCTCCCCGATGAAGATGTCGGGGTCGGTGACCGGGCCGAGCGAAAGCACGAAGATCGCGTGCAGGTAGACCTGCTGCCCGCGGATCTCCGGGTACGTGCCGCCGGAGTCCGGCATGAACTTGACGCGCCCAAGCAGCACCGGCACGACGCCACCCGGCTTGCGCTGATTGTTGGCCCCGCTAAGGCTGTAGACGCTCTGCTGCTTGGCCTGCTCGTACTGCGGCGGCTTGACCACGGGCGGCGGGAGGAACTTGTTGACCGCAAGCATTCCGATCGACATGACGGCCGCGCCGGCCATGGGGTTGCCGCCAGTTAGGGCAGTGGCGCCGATGGCCAACGCCATGACGCCCACCATTGCGGCGATGCGCAGGCCACCCCCGCCGCCCTGCGGCACGACGACGACCCACACCTTCGCGCCGGCCTTCGGCCGGATCCTGCCCCACCAGTCGCGCTCTACCCGCGTGCCGCCGATCCATACTTCGGCGAACGTCAGCGTGGCGTCGTCAATGCCCGCCAGCCGGACGAGGTCTGAGATGCGCATGCCCGGCTCGACGGTGAGCCGGCGGCAGTCAAAAGGGCTGCCGGCCGGCCCCTCCCAGCCGGCGCACATGCTCTCATGGCGCAGCACCGCGTCGATGCGCGAGCGCATGTCCTCAATGTCGGAGATGACCGCGCCGGCGGCGCCGTCCGGCTCGGCGTGGAGGACGCGCCCGCCGCCGATGACGAGGCCCATGTGCACCGGGCGGATGACGTAGCGGCCCTCGTGCCGGAATGCCCGGAGGATCCGCGCCACGTCGAAGGGCTGCTCTTTGCCCTTTGGCACCAGCCGCCAGCCGCCGACGTGCGCCTCGATCTCGTCGTAGACACGCATGAGGTCTTGCGCGCCGACCGTGTCGAAGATGGGAAGGCGCAGGCCACCGTGCTCCTCGAGCGCAAGTCGCACGAGGCCGAAGCAGTCCGCGCCTTCCCTGGTGCGGCCGCCCGCTTTCCACGGGATGCCGACGTACTGGTGTGCCCAGTCCGTCATGTGGCCACATTCGGGACGAGCCCGAGCCACGCAGCGGCCCCGACGAGACCGGCGAAGATCGCGAGGAGCAGAAGTGCCGCCGCGAGCATGAGAGCCTTGCCGGCAACTTTGGGCGACTTGGCGCCGCGGGCGCGCGCCTCCTCCACCCCGACGTTGGAGATGGAGTGCGGGAGGTCGATGAGCATTGCTCCATCCCGCAGGAAGCCGGCGAGGTTGCGGCGCAGTCGTGCCCATGCGGCTACCGGCCCCTCGGGCTCCGTGGGGCGGCCCGGCACGCCGACCATGCGCATGGCATCCTCGACGACGACGGGCTTGACCTCCAGGGCCTCGGAGATCTGGCGCACGTAGGCCCGGCGCTTGGCCGGCTGGTAGTTGGGCACATGGCAGCCGACAGCGCGGCCACCCTTGCCGCGGCGAACGTAGAGGTCTGGCCACCGGGCGTCCGCAACGGTCGGCGGCACCCAGGCGGTGCCGAGGACAGCGACGGTCAGCGAGTGTGCGTGCTTGTCGTAGGAGGCGGTGAGGCTAGTCATGCACGCCCGTCCAGTTCGCGTGGTACTTCTCGGGAGGGAACGACCGCGTTTCAAAGTCGCCGTCGTCCAGGGCCGCCGTGATCCATCCGCCGCCCGTCTGCGTCTGCCTAATCTCCATGATCCAACTGTGAAACACAGCGTCGGGATCGTCGCCGGATACCTGCTCGATGAGCACGGTTGGCCGTGGCGGCCCAAGGGTACGGAGGTAGCCGCGGTTCTTGGCCGACTGGATAGGCAGGGAAAGCTCGCCCTCGGCGAGGTCGTTGCGGCCGTTGCTAGGCAGGCGGAGTTCGAAGCCCTGCGCCTCGAACAGGTGGCCGCGGCTCTCAAGATCTACACCTGCGTCTGTGTACCTTAGCGCCCCGGGCGCCGATGGGTGCGTGATCGTGATGAGGATGGGGTAGGCTCGGATGACGCTCTGCTGCGAGTTGCGGGCGAAGTCGGGGTAGAGGCGGAAGGCATCCCACACGAGCCGTACCTGGGCATCAAGCGGGGCCTCAATCTCGATGGCTGGCGGCGGCGGCGGGAGCGTCGTGATGAACCGGACGGCTGGAGGCAGCGCCGCCTCAATCTCGATGGCGGGCGGGACGTGCAGCGCCGTGACGGACGAGAACCAGATGTCCCCGGCCACGCTTGCCGCTTCGGCTTCGACGGCGGGAGGAACGCCCGTGATCGTGACGCTGCTCTTGATGGGGGTCGCGTCCAGCGCCGCTTCGATCTCGACGGCGGGTGGCGCCGGGTAGCTGAAGTAAGTGCTGAGCCTGACCCCAACAGGATCAAGGGCGGCCTCGATCTCAATGGCGGGCGGTGGCGTTGCCGTGACATCGCCAAGGATCGCCATGGCATCAAGGGCGGCCTCGACCTCAACAGCGGCCGGCGGCGCCGCATCCACGCTGAGGTAGATTGCCGGCGCGTCCAGCGCCCTCTCCACTTCGATGGCCGGCGGTGGCTGGATGCTGAGCGACGTGTTGTAATGGATTTTGACCCGAACGTAGTCGATCTCGACGTTCGAGTTGCTCGCCGCGGAGCGGCACTGCAGCGCAAAGCCGAAGCGGGACTCGCCGCAGATCGCCCGGGTGAGGCCGTAGCCCCACATGTCGGTGCGCCCGCCGAACCTCAGCGTCTGGAACGTGCCAGCGAGCCGGGTGGTCGGGTTCTTCCGGGTCTCCGCGAGGTACTCGCCGGCCCGGATCAGGCTGATGGAGACGAAGTCGACGACGCCGGCCGTGCGGCGCAGGTAAACCTCGATCTCGAGGCCGGTGATTTGCGCGCCGGTGGGGATGGACGGACGCAGATCCTCGCCGCGGAGCCAGTTCGTCCAGACCCCGTTCGCCATCTTCTCGCCGGCCAAGCCGGACGTGATGGTGCACTGGCCGTCGATGGCTCGGATGCGCTCGAAGGCAAACCAGGGCGCGGTCCCGTACTGCGCATTCCACGCGCCGCTATGCGTCCCGGTGACAACCGGGAAGAGCCACCCCGTGTCAGGCATGAGCGCGCGCCGCCGTCATCGCTATGCCGTGCGGCCTTCGGTGGTGATGGCGGGGATCCTGATTGATTGCCCGGCAGACACCTCGCGAGGGCCGCCCAGGTCGAACCACCGCAGGACGTTTCGCGTCGAGACGGTGGCGCCGGGCATCGTGAGGACCGCGTAGGCGGCACCAGCGCCCGTCAGCGGGATCTTGTCGCCGACGCCGGCGGTGGCGGTGAACTCCTGATCCTTCATGACCAGCACGGCCTTGTCCGTCGCCTCGTCGACGGCGTTCGTCGGGAACTCGATCTCGTTTGGCGCGATCGCGATGCCGCCGGACGTGTAGCCGGCGCCCGCGGCGATCTCGACCATTTCGCCCAACGTCTCCATGTCGGCATTCGGGACGTTGGCTGCGGTGACCAAAGCCAGAAAGAAGTTGGCCGGCAGCGGGACAGTGCGGCGGTAGATCATGTCGTAGTGGAGCTTGCGGCCGATATTGAAGCTGCCGGACGCCATTACGGGTATCTCCTCATCTCAAGTGGGACTTCGACCAGGCGGCCCTTCGCGGACCACGCCGGCTCGTTCTCGATGGAATAGGTTGCGGACTGAGTGTCGCCGTTGAGCTTGGCGACGAACCGGTACGTCCCGCCCTTCAGCGTCTGCTTCCAGAACACGAGGAGGCGGTCGTACTGGTCGCGTGTCATGAGCATGCTGCCCTTGAGCGTGTCGGCGGCGCCCAAGCGGATCTGCCGCGCGATGGGCGGCTCGACGCCAGCCGGCGAGCGGTCGGCGAGCTTGCCTGGCGTGTAGGAGAAGCCGTCCTCCATGAACGCCTGCGGCAGCGTCTCCGGCCACTGCGGCCACTCGCCAGCCATCAGCGGGTCCTCCGCACGACTTCCTCGACGGCGCGGCGCGGGCCGGAGCCGGGCGTGGCGATGGAGCGGGTGAGCGCCGCCTCCATGATCTGGATGGTCGTGCTGCCGTCCGGCTCCGCGCGAGTCTCGACGCGGGCGGAACTGTTGTTGATGACGTTGACCTTGTTCTCGACGCGCACGTTCGGCGAGGCGCCGGCAGGCTGCAACCGGCTCATCTGCCCAGGCGTAAGGATCGTCTCGTCCTTGCGGATGATGGCGGCCATGTCCGACGATGGCATGCGCCCGCCATGGAACTTGGGCGCATCGTCGAATGCGCTGTACGGCATCCACCGGCGGCCGCTCGGCTCGCTCGTGGTGCCGCCGCGGTGGAAAAGGCCGAAGAAGTTGCCGCCGCCGGATGCGCCGGAACCAAAGCCGCCCCCGGAGCCGGCGCCAGCGCCTGCCGTTGGGGCGCCAAGGCCACCGGCCGCCATAGAGAACAGGCCCATCAGCGCTTGCTGGATGCCGGCCTCGATGATGCTCTTGGCCATTCCATCGAGAAACGCCTCGAAGTTGTACTCGCCCTCGACCAGCATCTCGGCCATGCCGCTGGCGATACCACGGAAGGCCGTGTTCGCGATCTGTTCAATCTGCGCGTAGGTGTTCGCGGCGCTGTCCAGCCGGCGCTTGTCCGCCTCCTCCTGGGCTGCCGCGGCCTCCTCGGATGCCTTGCGCGCCTCCTCGGCGTAGGCTCGCGAGTTGAGGCCGTATGTGCGCAGCGCGTCGAGCTGCTGCATCTTCTGCGCGAACTGCTCGGCCGCCGTGGCGTTCTGTCGGTTGAGTTCGTTCGCCTTCATCTCCATCGCGACCACGCCGGCACGCTTGGCCTCCAGGGCCTCCATCGCCTTGCCCTGGTCGTAGATGGCGGCGGCAAGTTCCTTGGCCTGGGAGATCTGCTCTTCGGTGGCGCCTGGGTTGAGGCGCTCCACGGCGGTGTTGACGAAGCGGTCGCGCTCGTTGGCCGCAACGGTCATGTCGCGGATCAGGTCGTTGATGACCTCCTCGTTCTTGACGTAGGTCTCCTGCGCCTTGCGCAGGGCCTTCTCGGCAGCGGACTCCTTGGTCCCGGGCGGGTCGCGCGGGTCGCCCAGCTTGACCTTCGGCTGGTACACCTCGAAGATGCTGGGCGGCGAGACGTACGCGGTGGCCACGCCTTTCAGGCCCTGCCCGCCAGCGCCGCGGCGCGACGGGCCGGAGTAGCCGGTGACCGCGCTCTCCTCGTTGTACTGCTCAAGGGTCTGCTGGAGCCTGTTGCCGGCAGCGTTCGCCGCGTCTGGCAACCCCCCGGCGACAGCCCATAGCGCTCGCGTGCTCTCTGGAATGAGGGTCTTCAGCGCGGCCAGCTTGTCCCCGAACCAAGCGACGGCTCCTGACGCCTCCCTGACCCACATGACAACGTCGCCGAACGCGTTCTCGGCCGCCGTCGCCATCGTCTCGAAGTGCGACTCCGTCGCTGGCATCTGCTTGCCGACGACGTCGGCGAACTGGCCGATGTATCCGATCAACTCAGCGACGCGCTCGGCAACGTGCGCGAAGCCGGCGCCAATCACCTCCAGGCCGGTCTTGAAATCCGGGTTCGAGATTGCCGCTCGGACGCTGTTGACAGCCTCGACGAGAGAAGTCGTCAGGCCGGTGGAAGAGAAGATCTCGCCGGAGAGAGCCTCGTATTCCGTGCGGAGGTTTGTGACGGCCTGGCCGACCGTCGTCTTGATGCCGCTGGCCTCTTTCTGGAGCACGCCACTCTGGTGCAGCATGGACTCGGCGGCGACGCGGCCGGTGATGCGCCACTGCGAGCCAAGCTCGACCAAGGAGGAAACGGCCTGCCCCGTCGCGTCGGCGATCGCCTTCGGGACGCGATAGGTGTTCTCGAAGAGGGACTTGAGTTCGTCACCGCCGAGCACGCGCCCGAGTGCCTGCGAGAACTGGAGGAAGCCGGCCTCCGCCTGGACGGCCCCGACGCCGCTGGCGAGGATGGCGTTGGCGAGCGACTTGATGACCTGCAGGGACTGGTCAGCGTTGTAGCCCAGATCCTTCAGCGGGATGGACATCAACGTGTAGGCTTGGAGCAGCGCGCCGAGCGGCTGCCGCGTCTCGATCGCGATGTCTTTCAGCCGCTGCAGGACTTCCTGCCCGGCCTCCATCGACCCCGCGCTCATCGCAATGCGCGAGCCGGCCAACTGCCACTGGTCGGCGAGCTTGACCGTCTCCTGGGCGGCCTGGAGCGTGAAGTAGGCGCCGGCGGCAGCCTTAAGCTGCCCGAATGCCTTGGCGACAGAGTCCACCGGCATGGCCAGCGACATCATGCCCCGCGTCGCGGATTCTGCCCCCTCTTTGATGCGCGAAAACGCCCGATGCCCGGCCTCGCCGATGTTCTTCAGCTCGGCGGTGACGACCTGGCCGTTCTCGACTTGGAGCCTGAAGGCTAGCGTCTGGGCCATCAGTGCGCCCTCAGCCCGGCAAGCGCGCCGGCCTCGCACGCATCCAGCATCTCGACGACGCGCTCGTCATACCCGAGGGCGTCGGCCAGGCTCAGCGCAGCGGGAAGGATGAGGCGGGTGGCCACGAACTTGTCGCCGGCGGGCACGAACTCGAACTGGTGGACGCAGCGCGTGAGAACGTCCCACGCCTGCCGGCCGACCTCAGTCTGAGGCTCGTGCTCTCGGTAAGGGCAGAGATCGCCGTTCACCCCGGGCTTTCCTTCGGCACAGGGACTGCCGCTCGTCCGGCACCGGCTGCAGTAGGTCGGGCCTTTGCCGAAGTGCCACTCGGCGCGGGCCTTCAGTCGTTTTTTTCGGCTTCCTGAAGCGTGAGCGCCGACTGGACGATGCCCTGCACGGCCAAGAACATCCGGGGGTCGTCCAGCAGGGCCTCGATGGTGTGCGGCGCGACGACCGCAGGCTCGCCGTTGGCGTCGCCGATGCCCTCGAAGCCGCAGATCGTCTGCTGCGCCAGGTCGAGGGTCAGTGCGAAGTCCGTCTCCGGCGTCCGCTCGTCCTTCAGCCGCGCCAGCGCGCCGAGCCACATGCGCGACGTGATCGGGCGCATCTGGATGCGCGCGCCCTCCACCGGCAGATCGTGCCACTGCGGCGATGCGAGGCGGTACATCTAGACGTACTCCGCGATGTCGTTGACGAGGTAGACTTCCACCGCAGCGCCATCGCCGCCGGTGTCAGAGCCAGTACGCCAGGAGTAGGATGTGTCGATGCCGCCGGGGCCGCCGATCTCCTCGCGCGGGAGGTTGAAGAACGCGCGTGGCATCCGGCACTCGAACTTCCACTTCGACGCCGTCTCCCAGCCGTACGTCTGCACGACGGCGGTGCGCTCCTTGGCAAGCGTGCGCAGCTCAGCCGTGCTCGACAACCGGACGGTGGACTCGCCCTGGCACGACACCTTCGTCGGCGTGGCTTCCTCCATCCGGGACCCGCCGACCAGATAGAGCGGCTCCATGTTGTTCGAGAAGTTCAGCGTGCCGCCCATGAGGCCGCCGATCTCAGTGCCGTCGACTAGGATGTAGGCGTCGCGCTGGATGAAGTACTCGTCGGCGATGACGTCAGGGTCGCTGTCGAGGCTAACCGTGGAATAGGTCTCCTCGCCGGCCATAGTCGACAGCGTGATGTCCGGCGTGCCTTCCTGCTGGATCTGCATTTCCAGCGTGTTCATGTAGCACTTGGAGTAGCGCTTGTAGTACGGGGTCTCAGCGCCCGGGAAGCCGACCTGCAAAGCCAAGGTCGGCAGGCTGTCGCCGCCCGACAGGAACTTGTGCTGGTAGCCGCCGCCGAGCAGCGTGGCAGCCGAGCGGGTCGCGCCCGAAGTGGCGGAGGCTGCCAGGGTGTAGGTGTTGCCGCCGACGCCAGCCGTGTCGAACTCGACCTCAAGGCGGTTGAGGGTCGTGTTCGCTGTGAACGTGCACTTGCCGATCTCGGCGTTGGCCACGGTATTGGTGTTCAGATCGAGGGCCAGCGCAGTCAGCGTCGCGTCCAGATCCAGGCCAATGTCGGTCTGCGCGCCGGTGGCGCCGCTGGTCTTGAGCGTCCACGCGAAGCCGTTGAAGGTGAGCGTCGCGTTGTTGGCGGGCTGGCCGCCGAACTCGAAGTAGCCCTTGGCCTTGACGGTCGTCACGGTCGCCGCGCCGAACAGGCCGGTGAGCCACAGGCCCATGCCGCGCGCGCTTGCCGGGATGACGATGTTGCCGTTGACCGTCTCGTTGGAGGCCAGGATCGGGTCGCCGGGGTTGCGGCCTCGGCCCAGAATGTCCCGATCGCTGAACGGGTTGTCGGCGCCCAGCGTCGTGCTCATGAAATCGAGGTAGCGGTAGTTCCCGGCGGCGGGGAAGGTCCCCGGCGTCGTCTCCAGGGCGCCGATGAACTTCGCGTCAGCGCCTGAGAGATACTTCTTCGCCATCTATGCTGCCCTCGGCACCGTGTATTCGACCGTCACCGTCACGGCTGCGGCCAGGATCTCGTCGCCGGCCTCGCCCAGGAGCGGGTCGATGGTCGGCTGCCCAACCGTCACCCGCTCTGCCAGCCCGCCCAGAGAGGCGGTGGCGGCGATGGCGTCGGCCATGGCTTGATGCAGCGCGTCGATCTCCGCCTCGCCCTCTGCCGGGCGCTGAACGTAGAGCTCGACCTGAACCTCGTGGGCGTAGTGCTCCAGCGGGCGCGGCCTGCCGAGGTAGGTGATCGGCTCGCCCGGCTCGCCCTCGCGCAAGACGAGGAAGCCGCCGGCGGGCACGCGGGACGGCATCGCCGAGTTGCGGTCGCTCTTGGCGGCGACGCCGGAGACGGCTGCATAGAGCGCGTCCATGACGGCGCGGCGGCTCATGCGGCCTTCTTCCAGCGCTTCTTGACGTACTCGGGGATCCGCGCGACTTCCATCGCGGCGGCCCTCTCCACGTCCATGACCTTCTCAAGCTTGACCACGCGGCGGAGGATGAAGATCACCTCCGTCTTCGCCACGCGCGGGCTGGCGGCGCGGCTGATGCGGGCGGCGCCAGACTTGAGCCGGCCGCCCGTGGAATGGTCGGTGACGAGCATCGGCGGGCGGCCCCGGGCGGCAGGCACAAACCGGAGCTTGCGCCCGGTCTTCGCCTCCCACTCGCGCGGGGTGATGCGACCGCCCCGCTTGCCCTTGCCGGCGATCGGCGTCGGGATTGTCATCCACTTGACGTTGCGGGCGCGAATGGTCGCGCCGAACGCGTGGGTCCGCATGATGTGCGGGACCTTGCTCCAGACGAGCCCGTCAGCCGTCATCTTGGCCGGCGTGTCGGGCTTGACCTTGGAGCGCCAGGTGCGCGAGATGCGCACGCCAAGCCCCGCACTGGTCGTCATGAAGCGCAGCCGCTTCTTCAGCGTGTCCGTGGCTTCGACGACGCCGCCGTGAACCGCAATCTCTCCCGCGCGGATCTCGCGGGCCATCTGCTTGCGGAAGTCCGCGATTACGGCGGTTATGCGCAGCGACACCGGAAGATCCCCGTGCGCTGGTCGCGCCGCGGCTCGCCGACGATGCGGAAAGCCTCCTCGTCGATGCGGATCGTGCCGCCCTCTTCAACGACGGCGCCCTTCACATCGATCTCGGTGCCGCCGGAGTAGAAGACGGTGTCAGCGCTGAGCCCGCCAAGCATCTCGTCGCGACGCGCGGCCACGACCACGCGCACCACGAGCTCATCGTCCACGCCACCGCCGGGCGGGGTGTAAACCCCGGCCCGGCTGAGGTGACCGTTCGAGAACACGGCGGCGACCGCGGCAGCGATGACGTCCAGTTGGGTCACGCCTTCTTGCCGCGCTGGAGGCACGCCGGCTGGAGGCAGGCGATCAGCGGATAGGTCCAGTTCTCGTAGCGAACCCACTGGTCGCGGTCGCGGTCGAAGGTCTGCACGACGTACATCGGCACGCCTGGGGTGTTGACGGTCGCGAAGCTGTCGTGCGGGCCGTAGAACACCTTGAAGATGTCGGTCCCGACAGGGTAGAAGATCACCTTGTTGTCTGGGATGGCGATCGTGGTGTCGTCCGCGGTGCCGCGGAAGTTGTGCCACATGATCCCGCCGTACTCGAACGAGTTAAACGTCCGCTCGTTGCGGTACTCGCGGGCGTCGGCGAACCCCATGTAGGTATCCTTCACGGCCTTGTGGCCGCGGAGCGCTGCCGAGAAGTTCCGGCCCATGTAGCCGTGGATCATCACGTCTTCCGGCACCATGCCGTCGCTGGATCGCGACATCTGGTAGCGGACCTGCTCGCACTTGCCGAGCACGTCCGTGGTGTCGGTCGTCAGCGCGAAGTCGATCTCGGCGGCCTGGGCCTGGCCCCAGTAGTCGTACCAGTCGATGATCGTGCGGCCGTTGTTGATCCACTTGCCCTGCAGGCACGCCAGGTAGGACTGCCGGTAGGTCGCAACCATGTTACGGCGCATCATCGCCTGGCCGCGAGCCACCAGGCTCTGGAGCGTCTGGAACTGCGTGCTGTAGGGCATGCCGACGATGCCCTGAAGCTGCTCGGACTGGATCGTGATGCTGTCGTTGATCATCCGGGTGCGAACCGAATAGAACTCCGGCTGCACCAGCGTGTTTTCCGGGGGCGGCGCGCCGCGCGGACGGACGTCGAGGATGCAGAACTTGCCCTTCTCGACTTCCAGCGCGACGTCGATCGTCGGCACGGAGATCGCCTGGAAGACGCTCTCGCCGTTGAGCGTCGGCAGGAACGGCTCCTTGTTGATCTGGGTCGTCAGTTCGACGGCGGAGAACGCATCGTCCCGGAAGAAGTCGGTGATCAGTGGCATGTGCTAAAGGCTCCTGGCCCGGGACTACGCGGTGATCTGCGTGGTGCTGTACGGCCGCGCCTTGATCCCCAGCGCCCGGAGCGCGGCGAGCCCGGTTGCCTTCTGCCCTGCGTTGGCGCCGGAGAACCACTTGATCTCCAACTCCTTCACCTCGGCGTCGGTGTTGATGATAACGGCCTGAACGAGGCTGCCGCCGCCCACCAGCGTGGCCGCCAGGGCGGTGCCGTTAGAGTTGGCGCCAGCCACGACCGTATAGTCGTTGCCGGCGGTGCCGGCGGTGTCGTGCACGATCTCCAGCGTCGTCGCGGTGGCGTAGTAGGTGGCGACGGTCCACGCCGTGGTGGTGGTCGCGGCGTTGAGTTTGGCCGCGGCGGCAACCAACGTTGCCTCAAGGTCCGCGCCCTTGTTGACCTGGCCTTCACCGCTGGCGCCAGACGCCTTGAAGGTCAGCGCCTCGCCGTTCAGGGTGATCGTGGTGTCGTTGGTGGGCTGGTTGGAGAAGGTGATGCGCCCAGACGCCTTGTGCGGCACGCCGGTGCCGGTGTAGGGGTCGCTGCGCGTGCCGTCGAGGAGCAGGCCGGCGACCGTCGCGGCGCCGGCTACGCCCGAAGGGTTGTACTGCGTGTAGATGTTGGCGGCCACGTCGGTCGCGCCCTTGAGCGTGATCGGGCCGGCGAGAACGGAGCCGCTGGGCAGCTCTGTGGCGCCCACGGAAACCCAGATCTGATCGCGGGAGCGGAGCCCCTCGGCCTCGCGGACGAGGAAGAACCGGTCCATGACCGGCGGCGTGAAGGAAACCGGCGTGACTGCCATAGCGCAAACCTCCTAGTTCGCGTAGGCGCCGGCGTTCTTCAACGCGGCAACCCAGTTGTGGGGATCTTGGCTCTTCGCCTCGACGGGGCGCTTGTTGTCCACCGCCTGAGCGGCCTGGGCCGAGCAGAGGACATCGAGGGCCTTGGCGCGGACAGCGTCGATGGGGTCGCCGCGATCGAGGAACCCATCGACCATCTCCTGCGGGAGCCCGGCGCGCATGCAGATGGCCACGACCTCGCGCGCGTAGGCGGCGGAGATCTGCGGCTCAGCGGGGGGCTCGGGCTTCGGCTCGGGCACGGCGGGGGCCGGAGCGGGCTCTGGATCGGCTGCCGGCGGCAGCGGACCAGTCTCTGCCTCGGGCGCGGGCGCCTCGTCCGCCTCCGGCTCGTCTGCCGCAGGCGCGACTTTTTCTGCCTGCTCGTCCGCCTTCGCCATCGCCATAAGCGCCGCCCTCAGCCCGTTAGGAATAGATGCCCTCTTGTTTACCACGGATCGCGCCAGTTCCACAACTTTTGCACGTGGTTTTTCGTCGGCCTCGTCGGCGAACCCAGCCTCGACTGCCTCAGCGCCGGTCATGAGCGTCTCGGCCGCCATGACCTCCAGCATCTCAGATGCCCCCGCGCCGGTGCGGGCCGCGTAGATCTCGGCGGAGGTGCCGGCCAGCTTCTCCAGATCGGCCGCGGCCTTGGCCATCACAGAGGCGTCGCCCACAGCGAACGTCCACGGGTTGTGGACCATCATGGTGGCGCCTCTACGCATGACGATGCGCTCGGCGCCCATGGCCACCACGCTGGCCGCGGAGGCGGCGATGCCCTCGACCACTGCCGTGGTGTTCGGGCGAGCGGCGAGCGCATTGTACATCGCCACGCCGTCGAAATAGTCGCCGCCGACGCTGTTGATGCGGACAGTGATCTCATCGTCGCCTGAGACGTCCTTCGCGAACTGCCCGCTGCCGATGTCCCAGCCGATAACACCGTACAGCATCACCTCACGCGCCATCGTCTTCCGGCTCCTCTTCGTCATCGCCCGGTTCTTCCGGCGGCGTCTCCGGCACCATGGCGTCCGCGCCGATCTTCAGGCCGAGCTCCTTGGCCCGGGCCTGGCTGGCGGCGATACTCTCGTCCTCTTGTTGCGGATCGAGGCCCATCTCATCCTGCACGTGCTCGCGGCTGATGATGCCGGCCTTCATCTGCAGGTCGCGGGCCTGCATGTCCTTCAGCGGGTCAACCCACTCCCACTTGTGGGCTATCCAGTCGAGGCGGAGGTACCGGCGCGGGTTGCGCGCGTATCCGGGCAGGCGCAACGTGCCGCCGACCAGCCCGGCGTCGATGAACCAGCGCCAGACGGGCCGGCAAAGCTGGTGCACTATGGTCTGGTGCTGGATCGGCTCGACCTCGCGCCACCAGCGCACTTGGCTCGCGCGCTCGCTCGAGTAGTCCGCTTTGCTGGCGTCGCCGGTTAGCCCCAGGTACGGGATGCCGAACGCTACCGCGACGTCGCACGCGACCCGGTACATGAAGGGGTCAAACTCGCCGGCAAGCTGCGGCGGGGCCAGCGGCTTCCACGTCTCGCCCGGGCGCAACTCAATGAGCGTGCCGGGCGCCAACTCAATGTCTTGGATGTTCCGGTCGCCAGAGTCGTTAAGTGCGTCCTCCGCGCTGGCTGCCGGGGGCTGTTGCGCGAACGCCGGCACCCCGTCTGCCGGCGGCTCCACGACGATCGCCACGCAACTCGCCATGTGCTGGCGGGCCTGCTGGGCGTCGATGAACCGGTCGGCCTCATAGAGGCGCACAATGCCAGCGGCCATGCGCGGCATACCGCGGATCTGCCCTGGCTCCTCGGTGTCGTAGACGTGGATCACGTCTTCGGCCGGGACGCGCACGAGCTGGTCGGGCGCAGAGGCGACGGAGCGCACCTCGCCAAGCCGGTACGCGGCATCGCCCGGGTGCAAGCGCAAGAAGTGGTATGCCGTCCTGCGGCCGATCGCGTCGAACTCGATGCCGGCACGGATCTGGTTGCCGGCGGGCGAGCCGGTGGCGCCCACAGTCTCGGACGGTCCGGTCAGCCACACCGGGAGTTGCTCTGATGCGATGCACTGGATTTGGAACGGCACGACGAGGCCGTCCTGCGGGCGCCGCCACCGGCGGCGGAAGAATGCCTCGCCGGCGGCCATAAGCTCTCGGGCCGCAAGGCGCTGCTGGCCGTAGAAGTCGGTGCGGCCGTCTGCGTCCGACTCGTCCGTCCAGTCCCTCCAGTCCTCAAGCAGTCGCTCTCGGGCAGTCTTGTTGTCGAGGCGCGGACTCGGCTTGATGCCGGTCCCGATGACGGCGCAGGACCACGTATCGACAGCCTTGCGGCCCCATGGGGTATTGCGAATGGCGTCGCGGCAGCGTCCAACCGTCACGCCGGCGTCGCGGATGATCTCCTCGGTGGCGGTGCGCTTCGATCCAGGCCAGCGGCGGAGCCGCCCTTCCTGCATTCCGCTGTCGAGGGCGGCCTGCGGCCTGATCACAGGCAGCGGCCCGGCGAACGCGTGCGGTACATGCGGGGGCGCGGGGCCGTCCCGCCGGCAACAGCCAGGTCGTTGACCAACGCAGATCTGGCAGCCTGCATCTCGGCGATCGAGAAGTATTCCATCTCGGTGTCGCCGTAGCGGACGCGGCGAATGCCCGCGCCCATCGCTGCGTCGAGCGCGTCGATCCTAGCCTGGATGGCGGCTGCGTCCTGCGCCAAAGACCTGGGATGCCGTTCCTATTTCACAGATCTGTATAGTACACCAG
>ERZ761591.60-NODE-60-length-27862-cov-24.246880_pt1 | contig 27862 bp, 36 predicted proteins | sample MGYA00512167_ERZ761591 | MGnify/ENA primary metagenome ERZ761591 (study PRJEB28899, sample SAMN03785559) | bioreactor sludge metagenome | biome: EBPR Sludge; feature: EBPR Bioreactor; material: 0.22µm filtered reactor supernatant | place: Saint Lucia: Queensland...
ACGACGCAATTTCCTCCGTGGGGCTGTAGCAGCGCCATTCGCCGCAAAGAGGGTGGCCGAGCAGGCGGCGGCTAGTCTTTCGCAGTTAAGTGTTGGGGCGGTTGGCGCGGGGCCTATTGGGTATGGAGCGAAAGAAGTCCCTTCGGTGCAGGCCGCGCAATCGCCGCTATCGCCACCTTGGGCTAAGGCTCTGGCTAACGCCACAATCCGAAAGGATTTGGAGTCGATATATTTTGAGAGGGAGCGCGGGGTTTCCCATATTGACCATGACTTGGCCGTTCTCCGATCTGTTTCACTAAGCGCAAAGATTACATACCAAAGAGAGCGCAATGTTCGTCGCTCGATGGACGGTCTTGTGGATGAACAAGGTTGGTATGGGCGATTTGCTAAAATCGCGAAGAAGGTAGCAGGATTATAATGCCCAAGCCCCGCCGCAAGAAGCAGATAAGGGAAACGGTACACGACCGCAGGGCCAGTGACGTTCTCAAGGCGCTGCACCACGACATTGCCGTTGTCGAGATCGATGACCCGCTCGAGGTGGGGGCTAGAGACAACGTAATCGTTTCGCTGCGAGACGATCCGCTTCGCCGCTATATGGTGCGTGGTTTCATCGACCAGGCTCAGTTTGAGGCCGGTAGGGAGTGGCAAAATTACTATGAGGCGGTTGAGTTGGGCCACGGCAGGGGCGTTGACTTCAATCAACCGAAGGTGGACGGGGGTGGATTTTCAGATCCAATGACGGAGCGTAGACGCCAAGCAGCAAGAGAGCTTGAGCGCATGAGTACCGTTCTCGGACAATTCTGCGAGGCGATTTTTCGCAAAGTTTTGGGGGAACGCAAGTTCATGGAACAGGTGGTCCGAGAGTTCGGCTATGAGCCAACACAGCGCCAGATCGACGGGTTTTCGTTTTCGTTCCGTATGGGGCTGGAGGCACTAGCAAAGTATCGTGGGTTGGCTGGGTGATCCATTTGTGGTAAGAACATAAAGCGAACCACACTAGGGGTTGACACGTGGGGTAAGTTGTGCTAGCAAAACCAAAATCCCGCAAAGCGATTGACCTGAGCGACTATACCGGCGACCGGGCGGGGGCCTTATCTCGCTACGGGTTTTATGCCGTTTACGTAATTTCGTACGGCGAAAACGCGCCACGCAAAATCGGCTTTGCCAGAGACCCTGCGGCAAGGCTAGCAACATTACAGACCGGCCACCCCGAAAAGTTGCGCGTTGAGTATCTGCTTTGGACGCCCACACACAGCGTGGCGAGCCTTATTGAAAGGCGGGTTCACGCGGCGCTAAAGAAAGCGGGGGCGCGAGTAAGCGGAGAGTGGTTCAGGATCACTCTATTCGCTGCGTCCGAAACAATTCGACGGGGCGCTGAGAAGCTTTATCCGTCAATCGAGTTCTGCGATCACGAACAGATGATTGCGCTGCTTGATAGCGACGGGTTTGGAAAGAAACCAGCCTCCGACTATTCGGATCAAGAGCGCAATTTTCTGGTTCGCGCCATGGCGGCTGACCCTGGAAGCCCCGTGTTGCCGAAGTTAGGCATACACGTTTGGGCTGAGTTAATAACGCCGATGACTCGATCCCGGGTAGTTCGACACGCGGCATAACCGAATTGCGCCCGACAGAGCTGCCCGCGTCCGCGAGGCGGCTTTTTGTTTAGGTGCTATCTAATCTCGTCGCCCTCAGCCCGATCATCATAGACAAGCAACCTTGTCACTAGGGGCTTTAGAGTGGCGGCGAGACTTAATTGATGGAGAGCAACGATGAAGCTCTATTACAAACTAGTAATCAAACTAGCCAATTCACTACTCGCACACGCTAACGCGAAGTAGGAACTAGATGTACAGATATTGGGGTTCCCTGCGCCACCCGGCGGGCGGCGGCTATTTAGTTCTAAACAAGGCCCAGATTTCAAATTGGGATTTGGTTTGCCTCATTAAGTCCGCGTACCCAGAAACCAAGATAACCGCGCAGTCTTATCTTCCAACAACATAGCGCTGTAACAACAATGGCATTCAAGAAGGGCCAAAGCGGCAATCCAAGCGGGCGGCCAAAAGGCTCCCGCCACAAACTGACCGAGGCCTTCCTAAAGGACTTGAATCAGGTCTGGGTCGATAAAGGCCCTGACGCATTGCGCGTTGTAGCAATGGAAGACCCGGCGACTTTGATCCGCGTTATCGCGTCGATCATGCCGAAAGAAGCCGAGCTTACGGTTCGGACATTGACCGCCAAACAAATGAGCGACGATGAGCTTGCAGATATCGCGTCAGGAAGCGGCGACGGAGCTGCTGACGAGGCGGAAACTACGCAAGTCACTCACTAATTGGTGTAGGGCTTGCGGCTTTGAGCCAGCCAAGCACCATAAGCTGCTCATTGATAAACTAGAGGCTGTTGCGGAAGGGGATATTCCCCGCCTTGCGGTATTCATGCCGCCAGGTTCTGCGAAGTCCACCTATGCAAGCGTTCTGTTCCCGCCCTGGTATATGCAGTTCGACGGCGGGGCGAATGTTCTGGCGGCAAGTCATACGACAGAATTGGCAGAGAAGTGGGGCCGGAGAATCCGCAACCTCATCGCCGAGCATCCGTTCGATCTTGGCGTCGAGTTAGCGCAGGACAGTCAGGCGGCGGGCCGATGGGCGTTGCAAACGGGCGCTGAGTATTACGCCGCTGGCGTTGGAACGGGCATTGCGGGATTCCGCGCGAAACTGGGAATTATTGACGATCCGATCCGGTCAAGACAGGACGCGGACTCGGAGCTAATTCGCGAGCGTATCTGGGATTGGTACATCAACGACTTTTGCACGCGCCTTGTTCCCGGCGCTCGCAAGGTTCTGATTCAGACCCGCTGGCATGAAGATGATCTTGCTGGCCGCGCGCTTAATCACGAACATTGGGAAACGGTAGAGCTTCCTGCCGAGGCTTACGACAACGACCCGCTTGGAAGAAAGCCGGGCGAGTTTTTGTGGGCCGATGGCGAATATGGCTACGGCAAGCAACTTGCAGAACTGAAGGCCATTACGCCTCCGAGAACGTGGTCTGCGCTTTACCAGCAGCGTCCCGCTCCCGAAGAGGGCGACTATTTCAAAGCGGATTGGTTGAAGCCTTACGATAAGGCTCCCGACCGTTCGACCATGCGAATATACGGCGCAAGCGATTACGCCGTAACCTCAGACGGCGGCGACTATACGGTTCACGTTGTGATCGGCGTCGATCCTGAGGGCCGAATGTACTTGCTCGACCTTTGGCGGAAGCAATCTAGTTCCGATATTTGGGTCGAGGCGTTCTGCGATCTGGTCCTGAAATGGAAGCCCATCGAATGGGCCGAGGAACAGGGGCAGATTCGTTCCGCTGTCGGCCCGCTTATTGAGCGCAGGCAGCGAGAGCGTAAGGCATACGTTAAGCGAACGCCGTTCCCGTCGAAGCACGATAAGGCAATTCGCGCACAATCAATTCGAGGCCGTATGGCGATGGACGGGCTTTATGTTCCAACGCTCGCGCCTTGGTACGCAGATTTCCGCGCCGAGCTTCTCGTATTTGATGCAGGCAAGCACGACGATCAGGTCGATGCGCTCGGCCTCATAGGACAATTACTGGACAAAATCAGGCCGGGGCAAAAGCAGCGCCCGGCAGAAGCGCCACGCGACCGCTGGCAGAAATGGCTGGACGACGATGGCGAGCAGGATGATCTAAATTGGAAGACAGCGTAGCGGCAGAAGCAACACAGGGCGATACTCCGGCTCCCAAGCCCGCCGTTGACGTATCCGTGCTTGTGCAATGGCGCGACTCTGCCGAGGAAGCAACTATTGACGCGCGCAAGCTGTCAGAGCGCGATCAGGACTACGTTGACAACAAGCAACTGACCGACGCCGAAATCAAGGCGCTCAAGAAGCGCGGGCAGCCTCCGGTTATCATCAACCGCATTCGACGCAAGATTGAGTTTCTTGGCGGCCTTGAAAAGCGTCAGCGGGCGATGCCCAAGGCGATGCCGCGCACGCCGGTTGAAGAAGATAATGCCTCGTCCTCCACTGACGCCTTGCGTTATGTGATCGAGGACGAGCAATACAACATGAAGCGTTCCCGCGTCTGGGACGATATGTGTATTAAGGGTGCGGGCGGGTTTGAAGTCACCGCCGAGCAGGAAAAATATGGCTGGTGCGTAAAGGTGCGCCGCGTCTCTTGGGACAGAATGTTCTGGGACCCGCATTCGTCAGAGGCCGACTTCTCCGATGCGATGTACCTCGGTGTTGATGTTTGGATGGACGAGGAAGACGCGCTCGACCAATACAAGGATGTTCCGAATATATCGGAAATCCTTACCGACACTTACAGCACCGTATCGGGAAAGGGCGACACTTACGACGACAAGCCCAAGAATGGCGTATGGGCTGACCGCAAGCGCAAGCGCATTCGCATATCGCAGATGTATTTCAGGGCCGCAGGCACTTGGTATTTTGCGGAGTTCACCAAGGGCGGGTTGCTAAAGGGCGGCGTTAGCCCGTGGTTGAACGACGATCAGGAGCCGGAGTGCGGGTTTATATTCCAGTCGGCCTACGTCGATAGGGACAATAACCGCTACGGCGTTGTGCGTGAGATGATTTCTCCGCAGGACGAGTTTAATAAACGCCGCTCGAAGCTGTTGCATCATTTGACGGTGCGGCAGGTGCGCTACGATTCAACGTCCTCGGGCGTTGATATTTCTGATGTTCGAAAGCAGTTGGCCGATCCTAACGGCGTTGTTGATGCGCCCAAGGATGCGGTTGAGGTTCTATCGAATACCGATCAGGTCGCGGGCCAGTTTCAAATGCTCCAGATCACGGGACAGGAGCTTGACCTTATTGGCGCTAACAGCGCGCTGCTTGGCGAGCAGGGCGGGGCACCTTCCGGTAAGGCTATTCAGCTTAATCAGTCGGGCGGCATGGTCGAGCTTGGTAATTTGTTTGACGGCCTTCGCCATCTTGACCGTCGCGTATTCGTCGCGGTCTGGAATCGTATTCGCCAGTTCTGGGATCAAGAGAAGTGGGTTCGCGTTACTGACGACGAGCGCACAATTCGCTTTGTTGGCTACAACGTCGATCCCATGCGCCAGATGATGATGCAGGCGCAGAATGGCGGCCAGATGCCGGATAATATCAGCGTTATGCAGCGGCCCATTGCCGAGCTTGGCGTCGATATCGTGATCGAGGACGCGCCTGACGGTATTGCTCCGCAGAAAGAGCAGTTCGACGCGCTGGTCGCTCTGAAGCAGGCAGACCCGGATGCGATTCCGACTGAATTGCTTATCGAGACGATGCCGAACCTTCGCAATCGCGCGAAGATTATGGAGCATCTTGAAAAGATGCGCCAGCCAGATCCCATGCAAGTTCAAATGCAGATGGCGGGGGCGCAGGCAGAAATCGCCAAGGTTCAATCCGAGGCCGCGAAGAACGAAACGCAGGCCCAAAAGAATATGGCCGACATTGAGCGCGGACAGACGGAAGCATTCGCCAAACTTATAACGGCGATGCAGCCGCCAGAACCAAAGCACAATAATCAGATTCCGCAATAACTCACCCGCTTAGCTAGCGGGTTTTTTGTTGCGCTTACCGACGCCGGGTGACGGGCGAAGCGTGGTGCCTACGCATTGAAGGGCAAATACGGGATGCCGCCGTTTCACGGGCAAGAGCGGGAAAAATGCCGAAAGAGATAAAGGATATTCTGGAAGGCCCTGCCGAAGAAAAGGTTGAGGTTGTCGAGACGAAACCGGAAGAAACTCCGGAAGTAGCAGAGGCGCCACAGCCCGAAGCAAAAGACCCCGAACCAGCACCGGAAGCAACGCCGGAGTTGAACGCGGGAGAACCCGAAAAGCCCGAAGCGAAAGAACGCGACGGCTTCAAGGGCGCTTACACGGCAGAGAAGAAAAAGCGTCAGGCGACAGAGGCCGAGCGTGATGAATTGCGTGCAGAGTTGGACCGCCGCGAGCAATCGTGGCGGCGAGACATGCAGCAGATTGCTTCACAGTTTGCGCCGAAACCACCTGAGCAGCCAGCACCGAACTTCTACGAAGACCCGGATGGCTGGCAGCAACGCCAAACACAAACATACGAGCAGCGCGAGAGGGCCAATAATCTTTATTGGTCAGAGCAGCTCGCCCGCGTGAAGTTTGGCGATGACGTATTCGATGCCGCAGGCAAGGAAGTCATGAACGTAACGGGCGGCAATGCAAGCCATCCGATTTCGCAAATGATTGCAGCAAGCCCCAATCCTGGGATTGCTCTTGTCAACTGGTATCAGGAACGTCAGCAGCTTTCTTCGCTCCAGAACCCCGAAAGCAGGGTCGAGCTACTGAAAGAGTCGCTCAAGGACCCCGCCATGCTTGCACTTGTGCAGCAGGCTCTACAGGCAAGCGCACCGGCACAGGCCGCAGCGCCAAAACCCGCACCTAACGCAATCCCTTCTAATTTCGCGGGGGCGCGTTCGGTGTCAAGCAAGGCAGCACAGCCGTTCTCTGGCCCCAAGCCAATCGAAGAAGTCTTGGGCAGCAGGAATAAACGCTAACCGAACGAATGAAGCCCTCGCTACTCATGCGAGGCTAAAATGGCTGATACCAATGTCGCCACTGGACTGACAGTCCAACAGTGGGACGATCAGTTCTTCACCGAATACCTGACCGAGAATCGTTATGCCGGAGAAATGGGCACCGACGAAAACTCGATCATTCAGGTTAAGGAAGACCTGACCAAGAAAGCGGGCGATAGCGTTACCTTCGCCCTCGTCAACAAGCTGACCAACAACGCCGTTACCGGCTCGAACGTACTTGAAGGCAACGAAGAGCGCATGGATTCGCGTTCGTTCCGCCTTTACGTCGATAAGCGCCGCAACGCCGTTCGTGTGGCCGAAATCGACGAGCAGTATTCCGCAATCAACCTCCGCAGGGCGGCTAAGGCCGTTCTGAAGGATTGGTCGATGAAGGACACGGAAGGGCTCATCGAAAAGGCTCTGGGCTCGATCAACGGCGTCAATCTCGCCGATGCTTCGGAAGCCCAGAAGGATGCTTGGCTTACCGACAACACCGACCGCGTTTATGACCCGTCCGGCACGAACGGCACGGACCACAGCGCGATCTGGGACGCGCTCGACTCGACGAACGATCTTCTGACGCTCGCCGACCTCGACGCAATGAAGCTCAAGGCGCTGACGGTAGCGAACCCGAAGATTCGCCCGATCCGCACGGCGGAGAATGGTCGCCACTACTACGTGGTTTACATTCACCCGCTCGCCTTCCGCGATCTCAAGAACGAATCCAACTCGCCGCTCCGTCAGGCGCAGCGTGAGGTTTCGCTTGAGATGGAGAACAACCGTCTCTTCCAGGGCGGCGACATGCTGTGGAACGGCATGATTCTCAAGGAAGCGCACGGCCTCTACGACACGCACACGCTGACTGGCGAAGGTGCCAGCGGCACGACCACGGTTGTTCCCGTGTTCATGTGTGGCGCGCAGGCCGTTGGTGCTGCTTATGCCAAGCGTTGGCGCTCTCGCGAAGAGACGTTCGACTACGGCGACAAGCAGGGTCTGGCAATCGACGCGATCTACGGCATCAAGAAGATGCAGTTTGGATCGGGTACGGGCGACACCGACGACCTCAAGGACCACGGCGTTCTGACTGGCTACTTCGCCAGCTCGACGACCTCGTAAGGAGATATTCACATGGCAACTGTTCGTTCTGCTACCGCCTCTGCGAATGCTCCGGCCTCCGGTCACGGCTTCGCTGGCAGCAAGAAAACGGCCTACGGCAAGTATGCTTATACGACCGCAGGCCCTCTTGGTGGTGACACTATCGTAATGTGCCGTCTGCCTAAGGGCGCGGTCATTCTTGGTGGCCGCTTCCGTGGCCGCTTGATGGAGTCCACGACTTCGTCGGCAACGCTCGACATTGATATCGGTATTACCTCTGGCGATACCGATACGGATGCCTTCGGCAACCTTGGCGTGCTTTCGGGCGCGGCCAAGACCGGCATTCAGGTCGGCACCGGCTACAACTACGCCTTTGGCGGTGTGTTGCTTTCTGATGGCCCGCTTACGCTTACCAAAGAATCGGAAATCGGCTTGACCGTTGTGACTTCGTCCTTCGGTTTTGTCTCTTCGGTTCTGTCGCTCGAAGTTGATTACGTTCTTCCGTAATGAACTTTGATACTGTCAAGATTGAGTGCGTAGTAAACGAGGAAGGCCGTAATAAGAACATTGCTTCGGCAATGGATCGCGGTCTTCCTCTTTGCACGCAGTTACCTTGGCATGATCGCAAAATCGCTATTTGCGGAACGGCCCCATCGTTGTCTCGTCACTTGCAAGAGTTGCGGGACTTCGATGGGGAGATTCTCGCCGCAAATGGCGCGCATGACTATCTGATTAAGAATGGTATTAAGCCCGACTACTGGCTTTGCGTCGACCCGGATAAAGAACTTGCGAACTACGCAAGAAAGCCGATCAAGGGCGTTCGGTACTATGTCGGGAGTTGTTGTGACCCGGCAGTATTCGATGCGCTTGAGGGCTACAACGTAACCGCAGTTCACGTTCACGAGCCTGGCGGACCGGAGCCTTCGATCAAGGGCGGGACCGGCGTAATGACGCGGGCGCCATTTCTCGCGCTGAAACTTGGATACAAGCACGTTGTTATCTATGGCGCGGATGCGTCATTCGAGGAAGACAAGCACGTTTTTGGCGACGATATAGCGGCGGGCCAAATGAGGGCCGGGCGCGAGCGCGTCAACATCCGCGTAGGCGACAAGACCTTTCTCACCGAACAGCATTTCGCGCTCCAATGTGCCGAGTTTGGCGCAATGGCGGAGTTGTTCGCTGAGAAGGGTTTGAAAATCGAATTTCGCTGCGGCGGGCTTCTTCAGCACTACATCGAACAACCCATCATCACGCTGGAAGAATTGAATGGCCAATACAGCTAACGATCTGGCCCGTGATGTGGCGCTCGAACTAAACATCATTGACGCCATATCCGATCTGGATGCCGCGTCACTTGCTGACCTGAAGCGCATATCGAAGTTCAAGCACGCCGAATGGCAAAGGATGCCATCGCATTTCGTCTATTGGGATTATGACGATGTTCCCGACGAGGTAATGCGACCGCTGACTTTGGTTCTAGCCGCAGAGTCTGGAAAGACGTTCGGCAAGGTTGTGCGGGATGATGGGCTAGACGAAGCGCAGACGCGCCGCGCAAGGCTTCGCGCGCTGAAATCCGTTTCCTCGCTTCGCTACACCGGCCAGCCCGTAAAGGCCGAATACTTCTAAATGGTGAAGATTCCTCTCGCGTCCAAATCGGACCCGGCAAAGAGAGAAGTAGTTACCTCCGAAGAACTTGTGAACCTGCACGCCGTTCTGTCAAAGGGCGGGCGTTCGGATTTCTACCTTGCGAGAACGCCGGGGATGAGGGCTTGGAGTCGTTGTTCGTCGGAATTGTGCAGGGGGCTGTTCAACGCCGATTCCGAGGGTCTGGGGGTTTATGGTTCTCGTCTGCTTGCGTTTAATTCATCTGGCGGCGCTGTGTCGAGGGGCACAATTTCCGGAACCGGCGATGTTCGCTGGTCGCAGAACAACGCGGCAAGCCGAGAGACGGCAATCGTAACGGGCTCCACGGCCTATCAATATGTAGAGGCTGGTTCTCTTACCACTATTTCTGACGGCGACCTGCCGAGCAATCCGATAGATACGATCTGCTTCAACGGCTATACGTTGATGTTCTTCGCGGACGGTCGCGTTTTCTACTCTGCGATCAACGATGCGAATAGCTACGGCGCTGCGGACTTTTTCACGGTTCCAGGCATTGGCGACCTGAAGGCGGCGATGCTGATTGGCAATCAGTTTATCGTGTGGCGCGACGGTTCGTTCTATATCTATCGCCACGTTCCAGACGATGCGGACGATCCATTTCAATTGGTGCAGGGTGCGGACAAGGCGTTCGGCTGTATTAACACGTTCGCAAACGCAGATATTAACGGCATCCGCTGCTTTGTCGATCAGTACGGTGCGGTTCGCGCCATCGGCGGCGGCTATATGCCGGAACGAATCTCGAATGATGGCGTAGAGACTGACATTGCCGCGCTTTCCGACAAGTCCACGATCAGGATGTTTGGTTATGCATCCGGGGGGCGCGGGTTTCTAATCGTTCGTTCAGACGATTTCTGCTGGTGCTACGACCTGAAGGAACAGCGTTGGCACAATCGCAGGAGCTACCAGCGCGTAACGTGGCAGGCAAAACATTACATGCGCTTTGCCAACAAGGACTTGGTGGCCCCCGATCAGGCGGGCGATCTGTTCTATCTGGATGACACGCTGTTTACCGAGGATGGCGAGTTAATTCTCGCTGAGAGCGACACGCCTCCGATCACGAACTTCCCGAACGGCGGTTTCATTAACGCCCTGCATCTCGATATTGAAACGGGCACCGCCCTGGGGGCTTCTGCCGCTGCGGCAGATCAGAACCCGTATATCACGATGTTTATTTCTACTGACGGCGGGAAAACATTTTCCACGGGACGCCAGCAATCGCTAGGCACGCGCGGACAATGGAAGAAGCGCGTCTCCTGGTATCGCTGCGGCATGTTCGGGCGCGAGGGTTTCATTATTCGCTTCCGTCTGTCTGCTGCGATTCCTGTCGCGTTTATGAACCTTGACGGCGAAATAGAGCAGAGGGCGGCGTAATGGCGCTCAAGGCATTAAAGGTCCCGGATTCGAGCGCGATAGCAAGCCCGTCAGGTATTGACTCGATCCTTGGGTTTTACAATTCGATTGCCGACTTTGCGAAGAACGCGAAGGCGCTGTTTGACGGCACTATAGTCGATACGCGCGAGTTCTCAATGACGTTCGTTGAGGACGGCACGTATCACCTTGCGCTGAATACGCCCTTCCCAATGGAAATCCTTTCGGTCACGACCGACTGCGATTCCGGCACGTGCACGGCGACGGTCAAGATCAACGGAACGTCTCTGGGCGGAACTGCGAACAGCGTTTCCACTACGGAGCAGACGCAAAACCATACGACCAACAAAGAAGCTGTGGCAGGCGACGATGTTACCCTCGTGATTAGCTCTAATTCGAGCTGCGAGGGAATGCGGCTCTCAATGAAGTTCTTGAGGCCGCTCATTGTATGAGCCGGGTAATCTTTATTGAGTCAGGCGGCGTAAAACTAGACGCGCTCGGCGGGCATCAATACAGAAACACCAGCGAGACAAGTCACAGCTTTGATGACGTTGATTTGGGCGCATCGTCATCTAGCGGGCTTTTGGTTATTGGGGCCGGGATTATTGGGAGCCCAACGTCTGAAGTTAATTCGCTCACGGTAAACGGGTCTTCGGCAACGCAAGTAGCATCAGCTGCTGGCGGCGGTCGTAGCGCGAAGTTGTTTCAGATTACCGGGCAGTCTGGAACGGGAGATATTGCGGTAGAATGTGCCGCTGGCGCAACGCAATGGTTTCTAGGGCTCTGGAAATTGCGCGGCGTGCAAAGCACGACAGCCGCAGAAACCGGAACGAAGGTTGGATCGCTTACGGAGTCGCCGCTTACGGTAGCGTTTGACGTTCCAAAACTTGGCGCGGGCATCGCATTTATGATCGGCGACGTAACTGGCGGCGGGACTACGTGGTCCGGTCTGACGGAAGACTTTGAAATAACGGACGCGATCAACGGTCGCGGCACGGGCGCAAGCCTGAAATTCAATACGGCGCAAACCGCGCTTTCTGTGTCCGCGACTACGACAATCACGGGTCGCGGAATGCTCGTCGGCGCAAGCTGGCGCTGACCTAACACACAAAACGATCTGAACGAACGTCGCGAGGCAACGCTTCGCGCGAAGGGAATTGCTATGGGATTTTTGTCAAACCTGTTCGGCATTGACGACGCCAAGGCTGCGGCATCGAACGCCGCAAATCAGAACCGTCAGACGGCTAACGCCGCCTATGGCACGGCGCAGAACATTCAAAGCCCGTTCTATACGCAGGGCGTGCAGGCGAACAACACCCTTGGAAACTTCCTCGGGCTGAATGGCGTCGGCACACAGCAGAACGCATACGATAGCTACGTTGCCGGTCCTGACGTTACCGCAAGGATGAATCAGGGCATTCGCGCGATCGACAATTCCTATGCGGGCCGAAACGCGGGTACGCTATCGGGCGGGTTGCTTAAGTCTCTCACGAAGTACGGCACTGACGTAGCAACGCAGGACTACGGGAATTATCTCCAGCGTCTTGGGTCTGTTGCAGGCTCCGGCCAGAACGCCGCCAATCAACTTACGAACGCGAACTATCAGAGCGCAGGCATGACTTCCAATGCAAATACTGCGGAAGGGAATGCAATTGCTAACGCCTCGCTGGCCGGCGGAAATATTCTCGGAAACATTCTTGGCGGGGCCTTTGGTCTCGCAGGCTCGCAGGGGTGGAATCCGTTTGGTGGCGGCAACTCTGGCGGAGGAATGGCCTACGGCGTTCGTTCTAACGATCCTTGGGCGGGCATTCGATAAATGGCGAATAGCATCCTCTGGCAGCTTGCGGGAAATATCGACCCGCTAGGCCGCTACAATCAGGGTTTGCAGCAGTATCAAAAACAGCAAACCATTCTTGAGCAGCTTGCAGGCCAGCGCGAGGATCGCCAGTTCAATCGCGAGCGCGACCAGCGCAATTTCGAGTGGCAGCAGCAGGAAGCGCAGCGCAATCAGGGCAATTGGGACAAGCAGTTCGCGCAGAACGCATCGAACCAGAACGCCATGCGTTCGCTTCAGCAGCAGCAGTTCGAGTTACAGAAGGCGCAGTTTGCGCGCGGCGAAGTCCCGGCTGGATTTGAGCCAGACCCCGCAAATCCCGGTCAACTTCGTCCTCGCATTGGCGGCCCGCAGGACCCGAACTACATTAAATCGGTCACGGAAGCGAAGCCGCAGAAGCCCGTCCCGTTCGGTGTACAGAACGCGGAGGCAGAAGACCTTTCCGCAATCAACAGCTCGAACACGATCAATAGCGAGCTTTCCCGCTTCAACGATCAGATCAATAAGGGCCAACTTTATCTTGGACCAGCCGCGAACCTCACGTCAAAGACTCGCAACATGCTCGGAACATCGAATGAGCAATCGCGCAACTTCGCGAGTTTCAACGCCACCCTTGAAAAGCTCCGCAACGAAAGTCTGCGCTTGAATAAGGGTGTCCAGACGGAGGGTGACTCGCAGCGCGTATGGAACGAATTGATTGCGAACATCAACGACCCCAAGGTCGTGCAGCAGCGCATTGCCGAAATCCAGCGACTTAATCAGATGGCGTCTGACTTCAAGCGCAACATAATTGTACAGCGTCGCGACGACAACAAACTACCGGCGCTCGATTTCAATCGCGTACTTGGCGGGAACCAGCCGCAGGACCCGCTAGAACTCGAAATGCGTAGGCGAGGCTTGATTAAGTGAACGACCTTTCGCAGATTTCCGATGCAGACCTTGTAAGGCTGTATCAGAGCCGTCAGCAGAAGGCTGCGCCGAAAGACGTTTCCTCTATGAGCAACGAGGAATTGGTTGCGGCATATCAGAACAGGCCGCGCTCTGTTTCGGCAGAACAGCTTTGGGGCAACCAGCCGACACCGCAAGCGATGGCATCGAACCAGCCGACGACGCTTGCTCCCGAGATCGACCGCCTGCTTGCACAAGAAGCGCAGAGCAACGATCCCAAGAACGCAAAGACGGCGCGAGTAGAACAGCAGATTCGCCGCATGGAAGGCGAGGGCGCAAACGCTACCGCTGACGTATTCATGCAAGGTCTGACCTATGGTCTATCGGACGAGTTGGGAGCGGCGCTTCAGACGCTTCGTGGTGCTGGTAATTACTCTGAATTGCTCGATGCAGAGCGTGAAAGACTATCAAGAACTAAGAAGGACAGTCCTGTTCTTTCGACAGTTACGGAAATCGCGGGCGCGATAGCCAATCCAGCATCACGTCTTGCTTGGGCAGCACAGGGGCCGACTGCGCTTGCAAGGTTTGGGCGTGGCGCGCTTGAAAGTGGCGCGCTTTCCGCTCTCTATGGATTCAATCAGGGCGAGGGCGGGCTGGCCAATCGTGCTACAGATGCGGCGACGGCGTTTGCGGTTGGCGCGCCCGTTGGCGGCGCTGTCAACGCTCTGCTTCCTGCGGTTCGTGGCGCAGTTACGCAAACACCGGGCTCGCAAGTCGCGGAGGCCGCAGAGCGCATCGGGGTCAATCTCCCGCGCGCCGTTACGAGCGACAACCGCGCCACGCAGCAGATCGGCAAGGCGGTGACGAATATCCCTATTGCGGGGCTTCCGCTCCGTAACGCCTCCGAGAGGGCTATTGGCGAACTCGATCAAGCTGCGATGAACGTGCAGCGCGGGTATGGGAACTCGAACCCGGCACAGGCTGGTGACATTGCAAAAACCGGCCTAGAGCGCTTTATCGGCAAGACGACAAAAGACAAGGCGACGGCCCTTTACGACGCGGTTGACAACCTTGTTGACAACACAATCACGACGCCGCTTGTAAATACCCAGCGCCTCGCGAGTGATATTCTGGCGCGTAGGGCAAACGCTGGCATCTCGCAAGAGAGTGACGCCGTTCGCCGCATATCGGACGCCATCTCCCGTCCGCAGGGGTTGAATTATTCTGGTGTTAAGGACTTGCGCTCCTGGATTGGAGAAACGCTGGACTCCGGCATTCTTCCCGCCGACCTCTCGAAAGCCGAACTGAAACAGATCTACGGCGCGCTCACGAACGACCTGAAGACCTCCGTTGCAAACGCTGGCGGCACAAAGGCGCAAGCCGCATGGAATCGCGCCAATACCTACTACGACGCCGTTTCTAAGCGCCGCGAAGCGCTTATGAGAATTGTCGGGGCCAAGAGTGACGAAGGGGTATTTGACCGCATCCTAAGCGCGGCTGGCAGTACGGGGAGAGCGGACCAAACGCTTCTAGCGCAGGTTCGCCGCTCGCTTCCTGCGGATGAGTGGAACGAGGTTGCTTCTGCGGTCATCTCTCGGATTGGCCGCGATCCTAGCTTTGTCACCACTCCTGGCGCGGTGGTAACCAAAAGCGGGTTCTCGCCGGATCGTTTCGTGACCGATTATGGCAAGCTGTCACCAGCGGGAAAGACGCTCTTATTCCGGTCAACTGGTCAGAGTCATTTGGCGAGCGCCCTTGACGATCTTGCGACGATTTCTCAGCGTTTCAAGCAGTTGAACACCTTCGCGAACCCCTCTGGCACCGGCCAACGACTAACGAGCGTACTTGGCGGTGCTGGGCTTATCGCAGACCCGGTAACTACAATCGGAACGATTGTTGGCGGGTCTGTTATGTCGGGACTACTTGCCCGCCCGCAATCAGCACGCTCAATCGCGAAGTGGTCGAACGCCTACTACAACGCAGTAGCAAGGCCGACGCGCGCAACGCTTCAGGCATTGCAGCAGGCGAACAGAACTTTTGCGGACGACATTGGCAAGCAGCTAGGCGCTCCGCAGCACGCGGAAGCGCTGTTCAAACAACTCAACGGCGTAATAGGCGCAACCGCCGAGGATCAGCGGCAGGAACGATAGCGGCCACGACGCCAAGAGCCAGACGAACACGAAATAAATCAAAAGAGCGGTCCTGACGGGCCGCTTTTCCTTTTTGAGCATCCCAAAGGATAGCACATTGTCCCGACGATTTGAACTATTCCAGAAGGCCCTAGATAGCGACGGCGATCCCGTATCCGGGGCAACGCTGGAGTTCTTCGTAGGCGGGTCCTCGTTCGGAACGGCAAAGGACGTTTATTCCGATGCCGATCTGACTACCCCGATTTCTCAGCCGATTACCTATAACGCGGCAGGAAACAGGGCGGCGGATATTTTCTGCTCCGGGGCGCTCTATGACGTTCGCTTCACGGTCGGGTCAACGATTACCACGATTGCGAACTACGACCCCGGCCTTGCGGTCGGCCTTGGCGTTTCGTCCGTTGTGCCGGTCGCATTCGGCGGAACGGGGGCCAATAACGCAGCCACAGCAAGATCTAATATCGGGGCAGCATCAAACGATGCCGTAACCGAAGTTCAAGAAGACGTAACAACGCTTGAGACGCAGATCGCGCCAGGTCTCAACGGTTCAAATGTTCTGGGCGTGGTCGCGTCCCTTGCGAGCATCGCTAGAACTAACCTTGCGAGCGGATTTGGCGAGGTTGTATCGCAAACCGTAACTGCTACTCCGTACACTGCTAACTCAAACCTATCAACGACAATACCTCTCGACGACACTACTCCAACGATTAGCGAGGGTACAGAAATACTTACGGCGAACATTACGCCATTGTCGTCAAGCAACAAAGTAAAGGTGATAATCTCAGGGTGCGGGGGCGGCGCTTCGTATCTTATTTGGGCAATCTTTAGAAACAGCACATGTATTTTTGTTGGCTTCGGGGTCAATAATAACTTTGTCAACATAGCCACTGAATACGAAGATAGCCCAGCAACAACTTCGCCCGTCACGTATTCCGTTCGCGTTGGCTCAGCCAGCGGCGACGCCCGCATGAACGGCAATCTTTCTGGCCGCTACTTTGGCGGCACGGCAAAATGTACAATGGTTCTTAAAGAGATCGAGTCTTACTGATGGCTCAAGGCCTCTTTGTTAACGCATCATATAACGAGCAGATCACATTCACCTACGAGGAAGACGACATCGCCGTCGATTTGTCCGGTGCCGACCTCGCAATGAAATGGTGGAGCGATAGCTGCTCGTCTCCGATCATCCTGACGAGCGGAAGCGGCATTACGACCACAAATGCTTCTTCTGGAATCATCGTCATCACGTTGACCCCGGCGCAGACCGTTCAGCTCGGCGCAGGCCCGGTGCGGGCAATTCTCTATTCCAACTACTCGAATGAAACGACGCGCGACGTTCTCGCAGAGGGATCGGGCGTGATCGAATCGGAGACGTTTGACGCATGACCTTTACTTATCGCCCCGGCGCTGGCCTTCGTCTCCGCCCCGCCAAGGGATTGACCGGCACGGCTGCCACGATCACGGCTGGCACGACCACGACCGGCGCAGAAGGCACTAGCGCGGCTGTTTCCAACTCTGGCACCACGGCAGCTGCGGTATTTGATTTCACGATTCCGCGCGGAACGATGCCCGCAATCGGCTTTAATTTCAATACTGCGACAACCGATAGCGACAAAGATGCTGGCGATTGTTGGTTCAATAACGCCACTCCCGCGAGCGTCACGGTAATCTATTTCGACAACGCGGACAGAAATGCAAATACCGTCTCCGCGTGGCTTGATACCTTCGATGACTCTACCTCAAGCGTTAAGGGGACACTTGTAGGAACACCCGCTGCTAGTCCAGCGGGGAAGCTGATTTACAACGTCACTGGGTCGGTTACTGACGGGACGGGATATCGCAAGGTTGCGGTTACGCACGTTGCTGGCACGACACTTCCATCTGACGACGCACACATTGCTTGGACGTTTTCCCGCACTGGCAATGATGGTCAGGATGGAGAGAATGGCGCAGTTGCGATTGAGGGCACCCCGTCCGCCGACAACCTGGCCTCTTGGCACGACGCAACGACCGCAAAGGATAGCGGTATTGCTGCCTCATCCGTTGTGACTGCATCCAGCACGACCACGCTCACGAATAAAACATTCGACGCGAACGGCACCGGTAACTCTATCTCGAACATTGAGGTTTCCGATCTGGCATCTGCCGCAAAGACTGGCGCAGACACCCGCGTTGTCACCGGCACCGCAGGCTCAAACGGAAATCTCGCTCAGTGGAACAGCGATGGAGACGCCGTTGACGGCCCTGCCGCATCTCTCGTTACAGGCGCTCGCCAGCAGGGCAAGGAAACCATCTGGGTTCCTGCGGCCGCGATGACAGCGCGCACCACTAACGGCGCAGCCTCCGGCACCGCCGAAATGTCCACCAACAAGAACATGGTGCGCACGCTCGATTTCGATACGACTACGCAGGAATTTGCGCAGTTTGAAATCGCAATGCCGAAAAGCTGGAACAACGGCACGGTGACGTTCCAGCCGGTTTGGTCGCACGCCTCGACTACTACGAATTTCGGTGTTGTCTGGGCATTGCAAGCGGTCGCGACCTCGGATGATGACGCGCTCGACGTTGCCTTCGGTACGGAGCAGACTTCGACCGACACGGGCGGCACGACGAACGACCGGTATATCGGGCCGGAATCTTCCGCCATCACGATTGCAGGCTCGCCCGCCACTGGCGACGTTGTGCAATTCCAGATCAAACGCAATCCGTCTGACGGGTCCGACACGCTAGCAATCGATGCAAGGCTTCATGGCGTGAAGGTGTTTTTCACGACCAACGCCGCGACGGATGCGTGATGCTTAGTGTTAATCATCTGATTGGGTTTGGGGCGGGATCATCTGGCGTTGACGCGAGCGTCACTTATGTAAACCACTACGAAAGCTCAAGCGCTCTCTCAGCGTATACGTTTTCCTCTTGTGCCATCGGCACGGCGGCAACGGGTCGACGTGTAATTGTAGGCATTGCCGCTAGTGGCGGGTCGGCTGCTACGGCTTCTGTCACCATAGGTGGAAACTCGGCAACTCAAGCCGAGTACCTGGACGGGACCGCGTCCGGCAGCGTGCCATCCGGCATATATATTCTACAAGTGGATGCGGGAACGACTGCGGATATTGTCGTTACCTTTTCCAGTTCAAGAACGAGCTGCGGCATTACGGTTCTTGCGGCCTACGACTTGCTTAGCTCTACAAAAACATTCTCCGGGAGTTCTCAGGCGAACCCGCCTTCGGTCGGCTCTGTGTCTTGTAATGCAGGCGGGATCATTGTTGCGCAAGTCGCTATCTACTCTGGCTCCACGTCAACGCTGACGTGGACGGGTCTCACAGAGAGGTATGACGGCGCTATTATTAGCCAGATAGCTCAGTCCGTGGCCTCAGACGCATTTTCCTCTGCGCAATCCGGTCTGACGATCACGGCAACGCCAAGCCAATCCCCGACCAACAGATCGCTTAGCGTGGCGTCGTTTCGTTAAGCAACGAAGAAACCAGCCAAGGCTACATGGCCTGCGAAAACAGCGCCCGTAATACCAGAAGCAATGAAAAGTTCACGCTTCAATTTCTGATTTTGCGTCGTTACGGCAAGATAAAAAGCGCCGATGGCGGCAAGGGCCTCAAGCGAGAACATTAGCGCTACTTGCATAGTAGCCTCCGTCAGTAAGAAATTTCAGAATCGTACCCCATAGCCCGCCCTCTCGCAAGGCGGGCTATCTCATTAAAGGAGCAAGTGAAAATGACCAAGGTATGGGAATACACCAAGGCTGCCATCAATGTTTACGTTGATTTCATCGAGGACTGGCCGGGCGCTGTAGCTATCTTCTGGCCGGTGTCGCTGGTTATCGCGGCGGTCTATTTCTAATGACCGTCCGCATCGACGCGGGGGTTCTCCGCAAGATCGCCTACAAGCCTAACGAGGCGATAATCCAGACGCTCGCGCCGTTTCTTTCGAAGTATATGTCGGAATACAATATCGACACGCCGCTTCGGGCGTCCCACTTCCTCGCACAAGCCTGTCACGAGTCGGCGCACTTCCGCGTTCTCCATGAGTACGCCTCCGGTGCTGCCTATGAAGGCCGGAAGGACTTGGGCAACGTCTATGCTGGCGACGGAGTACGATACAAAGGCCGTGGCATCTTCCAGCTAACCGGCAGGGCTAATTATCGCGCCTATGGCTCACTGCTCGGCTTGGATCTGGAGAACAACCCGGAACTTGCCGCCGACCCTGAAATCTCCGTTCGCGTTGCCTGCGAGTATTGGAAGCATAAAGGATTGAACGGATGGGCCGACCGCGACGATCTGAACGAAATCACGCGGCGCATTAACGGCGGCTACAACGGCCTTTCGGATCGTGCTGCCTGTCTTGCCCGTGCGAAGAAGGCGCTCGGCACGGATGCTTTCGTAGCACCGAAGAAAGCCCCGCCTCCGATTGAAACCATCCCCGACGCTCCGATTGCCGCCACTCCTCCCGAGCCGTGGTACTCGAACGCCTCTATTCAGGCGACGGCTGCCACCTTTGCGGCTTCTGCAATCAATGGCGCAAATAACCCGTATTCACTTGCGGCTGTCGCGCTTGTGATTGTCGCGGCTGTTGCAGTTGGCTTTGCATGGTATCGCAAGAACAAGCGGGACGCGATGCAGTTCCCCACGGGGCCTGTCGCATGATCGCTTGGCTGCTTTCCTTTCTCTCTGGGCCCCTGCTTTCCAAGATATTCGACGCTTACAAGCTACGTCTTGAGGCAAAGACGACCACGGAAGCAAAGGCTGTAGAGCTGGCGCAGGCCGAAATCATGGCCGAGATAGCGTCACGGCAGGCGGCCAAGGAAATCATCATTGCCGAGCAGGGGCGTTGGTACACCGCCATCATTCGCCCGCTCTTTGCGCTGCCGTTCATCATCTACATATGGAAACTGGTCGTTTGGGACAAGGTTTTCAAGTGGGGAGCGACTGACGCGCTTGGCGACAACCTGACTTCCGTAATGATGACGATCATTGCCTGCTACTTTGGGGGGCGCACCATCGAGAAGGTCGCGCAGATTTTCAAAAGATGACCGCCCCCACTACCGGCGAACGCCTAATCCGCGTCGAAGTCATAATGGAAGAATTTAGAAAAGAAACGCGGGAAGCGCTCGCGCGCATTGAGAAGCATCAAGAGAAGTTCGACGAACGCCTTGCTGCCGCAGAGCAGACTATCGCCACGGCCAAGGTTGGCTGGCGAACAATGGTCGCCATCGGCGGCACTCTAATGACGGCTGCGGGAGCCGTAGGCGCAATGGTTGCCAAATATCTCCCGTTCTTAGGCGCAGCCCCGCGCTAACTTTAGGAAATCCCATGACGCGCTTCATTGCGCTGCTGGCAATCGTCAGCGGCTTACTTCTCGTTGAGTCAAAGGCAGACGACGCCGCGCAATGGTGTTCTCGTTCAAAGTCGGATGGCTTGCAGCTAATCCAGAACATCACGTCCCAAGGATTCCCGACTCGCGAATTGGACGAAACGAACACCGCAATCTTTCTGGCGGTTGTGAAGAAGCATAGCTTCATCGAAGGCGTTCCGAATCTTCCCGGCACCAATATGGTTATCCTCATTAATCCCGGAAAACTTGTGTGGGGGGTTGATCTTTAAGGAAGACAAATGGTGCGCTCGTCTGCAATTAAGTTGGGAAAACTACGAGTTGGTGATGCAGGCAATGAAGCCGAAGAATATCTGAACTACCCCGCAACAGCTCATAGGTGACGGATTGGGTAAGATCGGAAGACCAGAACCCAAATGTTCCGATAACGATTTTATCAGGCTCCTAAACGAGCAAGGCCCCGCAAAGACCGCTAGAATACTTGGAATTAACGAGCGCGGCGTCCACGCAAGGCGCGTTAGACTTGAGCGGCGATTAGGGCGTAAACTCAGAACGTCCTCTGGCGAAAGCCGCTCCCATCAATCCGTATTTCCTGGCAGATTAGAAACGTCTCTAAAGGACGGCATCGTTATCATCGGCGGCGATGCTCATTACTGGCCGGGACATCCCTCCACGGGCCATAGAGCCTTTGTTAAATTCATCAAGAAGCTAAAGCCCAAGGTTGTCGTTGTGAACGGAGACGTTTTCGACGGCGCTTCCGTATCCCGGCATCCTTCGGTAAATTGGGATCAGAACCCTACTGTTCTTGATGAACTAGAAACCTGCCAAGCCCGTATGCACGAAATCCTGCAAGCGGCAGGGACTAAGTGCACGCTCTATTGGACGCTCGGCAACCACGATGCGCGGTTTGAAGCGAGACTAGTTCAAACCGCTCCTGAATATGCTGGTGTTCGCGGCACGAGCCTAAAAGATCACTTCTCAGATCGCTGGCAGCCTTGCTGGTCCGTCTGGATCAACGATGTAGTCGTTAAGCACCGTTACCGTGGCGGCATGAACGCAGTCCGCGCGAATACGCTGAACGCAGGGCTTAGCATCGTCACAAATCACCTACACAGCCAAAATGTTTTTGGCGTCACTGATTACCGGGGCACCCGGTACGGGGTTGATACTGGTTGCTTGGCTGACATTCACTCCAAGGCATTTGTCTATGCAGAAGATAACCCGCGCGATTGGCGGGCAGGGTTCGCCGTTCTGACGTTCCGAAACGGAGCGTTGTTGCGCCCTGAATTAGTGTCAGTTCGCGACCAAAACACTGTTGAATTTCGCGGAGAAGTGATAAGAGTATAAGCGAGGCAGCGTACCGCTGTAACGGTGACGCCGCCTCTGACCAGCCAACCTGCAAGGAGGTTAGTATGGCTGCCGCGAAGCTAAAGCGCATGCGTGGCCCGCGCAAGGACATAACGGGCAAGCAATACGGGTATTGGACTGTTCTCGCCTTTGAGGGCGATAGCAAATGGAAGTGCCGCTGCAAGTGCGGGACTGAAACTATTGTTGCTGGCGGCCATTTAAAGAGCGGCCATTCAAAAAGCTGCGGATGCTATAAGCGTGAGTTCTCATCTCAGAACAACGCATCAAAGCTCTTAGGTATGCGGTTTGGCCGCCTTACCGTCTTGGAGCGCGTCCACGGCATTAATAAGGACTATAACGCCAGATGGAAATGCGCCTGCGATTGCGGCGCAGAATGCATTGTACCGTCGAACAGGCTTTCAGGCGGTCACACGCAGAGCTGCGGGTGTTTGCATAAAGACCGCACGACGACACACCGAATGTCCCGCACCAGAACTTACCATACTTGGGTGAGAATGAGGCGGCGGTGTACAAATCGGAACGACAAGGTTACGTGGGCTAATTACGGCGGGCGCGGCATCAAAGTCTGCGACCGTTGGCAAGGTAGCTTTGAGAACTTCCTCGCGGATATGGGAGAGATTCCTGTTGGCGGCTCTATAGAGCGAATTAACGTCAACTGAAATTACGAACCATCAAATTGCAGATGGGCTACGAGGCGCGAGCAGGGGCGGAACACTCGCCGCAACAAAATTGTCGTTGTCGATGGGCAGGAGATGTTGCTTACAGATGCAATCGCACAACTCAGAAGAAACGCTCGTTCACTCTGACAGGATCGAGCAGCTTACCAAGTACGGCCTTATCTATCTCGCTTCTCCCTACACAAAATATAAACGCGGTCTGTATGCTGCTTTCCTCGACGCTGCAAAAATCGCAGCACGATTGGCAAAGCAGGAAGTTCGCGTTTACTGCCCCGTTGTTTATTCCCATGTGCTTGCGGTGCAGGGCGGTATCAGCCCCGTCGATCACAAGTTCTGGATGAACTACGACCGCCCGTTCATGGACGCCTGCGGAGCCTTGTTAGTGGCTCGCATGGAAGGTTGGGACGAGTCACAAGGGATTGCAGAAGAGCGCGAGATATTCCGCGCCGCTGGCAAGCCCACATTCTTTGTCGATCCTGAAACTTTGGAGATTACCTGATGGCCCCCGCAGACCATCTTATTAAGAGCGCGTCTGAACTTGTGCAGGGGGACCGCGCCAATACGCACGGCGACAAGCGGAAAAACCATCAGAACATTGCAGCCATGTGGAACGCCTATCTTTCAATCCGGCGAGATCCTGCGGTCCCGCTTAACGAAGTGGACGTGGCGCAGATGATGGTGCTGCTGAAACTTTCCAGAACGCAGCTCGGCGCGCACAACCCCGACGATCATGTCGATATGGTCGGCTATGCCGCGATTGCCGGAGAACTGGCCTCGTGACTACGATTCTCGTCAAGGGCGGGTATATCGCCTCTGACAGTGCAATTACCGACGAGGACAATAAATACGTTGGCTCTATCGAGAAGGTGTTTAGGTTAGAGCACGGTCACCTGTACGGGTCATGCGGTGACGGAGACGACCGCGAATTGCGAAGGCTTTTGCATCCGATTCAATCTCCCGCTGATATCCCCCTAGTATCGGAATTGAAAAAGATCGAGTGCGATATTGAGGCGGTTCTTGTGTTTAAGTCCGGCGAGGTCTGGGATATAGTAACGGGCGAGGAGGCCTGCGCCTTCCCGATCAACGAACCGCACTTTGCAATTGGCTCAGGTCGTTACCCCGCACTCTCTGCATTGGATGCCCTAGACCGCGTTCCGTCAGACTGGAGCATGGAGAGGAAAATCAGGGCCGCGATGCAGATTGCGTGCGATAGAGACGTTTACTCCCGAGCCCCGATCCGGCTTTATAAAATCTGAAGCAGCAACCCAATCAAGAACGCGAAAGGAGTAGCGTAGAGAATTATTCTGATGCGGGTGTGCATTAGTTCGTACCACTCAGTTTCTCTTTCCACTCATTGAGTTTGAGCGCAACGGTTCCCTCTATACTGTAGGCGGCGTCATCGAAGCCGCTTCTTCCAGCGCAGCTTGGCGGGAGGGAGAAAGAAACGGGGATAGTTTTGAGAGAAGATCGTCGCGAGCCTGAAACGTCAGAGGGCTTCCGAAGGTTTCGTCCGACCATGCAGTGACGATTTTGGAAACCTGCTCTAGCGTTGCAGAATTGCCCGCCCCTGCGCCGGTTGCAGGAAGTTTTTGCCCACCGTACACAGTACCTTCACTGCAAGGCTTTCCTCTGAGTTCCATAACCATCCGCTTGGCTTCGCGCTCAAGCGCTGTTTCTTTTTTAGTAGGAAGCGGGGCGGCGGAGAGCCACGCATGTTCAATGGCCTTGGCATTGCCAAGCGATGTTTCAAACCCGAATAGGCCGTGAGAATTTCCGAATGCTTGTGAGTTAAGCGTGCGAACCGCCATCATCGCTGCGTCGGCTTGCGCTTCGGAATGGAAAGCAAGAGCCTCGTTATGGTCCGTAGTCCAGTGGAACGAGACTTCACCGCCTAGTGTCCGCGTGCCAAGGTAGCGTTGCCCCGGCGCTTCAATTAGCCAGCGGAAGTCCTCCGGCTCGCCCTGCTGGATGAGGGAGAGGATGGCGTGGGCTTTGTCGAGCGATGCTTCTTGCATTTCATTACGCTTTGCTATCGCGGCTTCGGGACTTAAAAATAACCCCGCGTATTTGTGGAAGGCCATGATTGGTAACCAAGCATCAGGCTCAATAACCCGCGCAATCTTCTCTGCCGTGTTCATTTGCTTTCCTCTTGGAGCGGGGAGAGGGGCGGCGTCGATAACGTCTAGAGCAACATCAGCACGATTGCCGTCATGCGGGTCGTCGCCTTCTAAGACCGCCTTCGCCCCCTCCAGCGCTTTCAGGAGGGAGGCGCGTTCATCGAGAAGCGCGAGTACGGCAGTCGGGTTTGCTGCGGCGATGAAAGAAGCATTATTAACTTCGTTCGCGTAGGCCGCGCACATTACCTTGTGCGTTAGGTTTTTCTTCTTGTGCCAATCAACTGGAGCAAGGGACTCAAAGATCGGAACAGCGAAGTCGCCCTTAATGGCGCGGACGCGGTTGCCGCCAAGCGTGTCCCACGGCCCCGGCGTTGCCGCTTCGGCAAGAGAGCGCAGGTCTGCATACTTCTCCGTCATCTTCGCTGCTTCGGTCATGAGGAAGCTCCAACACCGAATTGTGCGCGCCACTCGTCAGCGAACTTGTGCAGTATCGAATGAATCGCTGGTCCTTCTTTCAGGCCATCGAGGGCTTGGCCGACCAAGTAGCGGTGCATGTTTTTGCGGTCGCCGGGCCGGTAGTCCGCGCCGCAGTTCTCGCCAGCGCGGAAGCCGTACTTCTCGAAAGTCTGCACGATTGTTTGACGGCGCACGATCACTCCGATGTGATCGGACGGCCCCTGCATCTGGCAAAGCCAGTCCAGCACTGCGACGTCGTTCGACATATCGAGAGACGGCAGCTTCGCCATAAGCGCGTCGTGAAGCTGCTGCGCGCTGCTGCGATCTGCCTCACGTTTGCGTTCCGCTTCCTTGCCTTCTGGTGAGTTGATGAAGGCTGCCACGCGCCTATCAATTTCCGAATTGTAGAAGCTGACTACTTCCTCCGGCGTCGTTGTGGCGGTTGCCTTTAATTCAATGTCGTTGAAAAAACCGCTTGCTGACCCGTACTCGCGCGCAGCCGCCACAAGACGATCAACGGAATTAGCGATGTGTTCTCCAGCGAGAAAGTGAATGAACTTCCCTTCTACTGTGCGCGTATCTGCCATTGAGTTTCCCTCACTCATGCTCGCCCCCCTTGCGGGCTAGAATGGCTTCGGCATCTTCTCGATATGACTGCGCCCTATTTCTTGCGTAGCGCTCCGCGTGTACGTCTCCAATGGCCTTCATTTCATCCGCCATCTTGTCGTACTCACGCGCCTTTGAAAGCACTCGCTCAACATCCTTCACTTCATTTGCCATCGCTGTTGTCCTTCCGGGAGAGATCGGCGCGGCAGGTGCAATCCACTTTTCGCGATGATTGTGCAGAAAGCCATGCGCCGCACTCAAACGGATTGCGCGACGAAAGAAAATAATAGCCAACGTCCAAGCAGCGTTGGCATTCAGCCTTCGTCAGTTCGCTCTTGGTGGGTCGGGTCATGTGGAGTTACCTAGAAACAAGTATCGCAGGTGCAGTGGGCGTGTTTGCCACTTTGGCATCTGTCAGATGCGTCGTGATACGGATGAAACTCGACGTTGGCCGCACGTTCGCGGTCGCAGTAAGCGCACTCGCCCTGCGGCAGCTTGTGCCGCCGCGTTCCGTTGCGAAGTCTCGCAGCGATTTGCAGCGGCGTTTCTTTCCCTTCTGTATCGTGGGGCATTAGAGGGGCTCCTAGTCCGCCACGCGGCGCGCCAGTTCCGCATAAGGGTCGTATTCCCGATCCGTGCGGAACATATAGACGCCGGGTTCAAACGAATGCGGGGCGTGCGTATCATGGCCGCGAAGGTGTTTCAGTTCTCCGGGGCTTTCCAAGAGCGCATAGAGAACACGCATTCCTTCCGGCGCGGTTTCGGCCTCGAATACCTGCACGCGCTCGGCCTCCAGAATATGATGGTGTCCGGTTTCAGAGTGGCCAATAATCAGTTGGCCATTCTCGCGAGAGAGCGGCTTCACGCCCTTCGGCATTGCATCGACGCGGAAGATGCGGATTTCTCCCTGCGCGCCAAGCGTTTCAAGAATCTTCATGGGGGTATTCCTTTCAGGTTCGGATGGAGGGATATTCAAATTGACTTTCGGGTAGTCCGGTCAACCACGCTTGCGCGGCAGTAACGGTCTTAATTTCAGGCGGCACGCCGATGGCAAACTCGCGCTTCGTTCCACACTGTGCGCGAATGAAGCGAGAAGGCTTTTCTAGGTCGGGAAGCTGAACTTCTACCAGCGACCCGCAGGCAGGGTCGGGATGCTCGTCAATGACTCTTGCCTTCAATTCGCGAAGAACATTGTTCCAGCCGACGATTTCAAGCGCTGCTCGGCGTTGCTCGATGTTCTGCCAAGTGAGCGCGGTTTTTGCGTCGAGGGATTTCTTGTTTTCAATCCACTCGGCAGGAATCTTTACGCCGTGCCAGTGATAGAGCGACCAACCATCGCGCCATCGGTGAGAGGGGCCGGTCTCACAATGCGGGCGGTTCTGATCGTCAACTTTCAGAACTTCGGGGAAATCCGAGACAATGCAAAATTCTTCGTGCATCACGCGGTACCCGCCGTGAATAGCAGCCTGCTCCCAATGCGCGTAGGCGGCGTGTTCGCGAAGTTCTAGTCCAAGAATATCTCGGTAGGCGGTGAGATAGCAGTCATACCCGGCCCACATATTGCCGCCCTGATAGACATTGCTCCATCTCCGCGCGCATTCAACGCCAAAGTTTCCAGCGAGACCGCGACAGGCGAGCGCCGCAAGTTCCTCGGCGTTGCCCTTCGCAGCGCGGGTCGCAGCGCGGGTCGCATCGTAGGTCGCAGCGTGGGTCGCATCGTAGGTCGCATCGTCGGTCGCA
>ERZ761591.65-NODE-65-length-24746-cov-10.567008_pt1 | contig 24746 bp, 24 predicted proteins | sample MGYA00512167_ERZ761591 | MGnify/ENA primary metagenome ERZ761591 (study PRJEB28899, sample SAMN03785559) | bioreactor sludge metagenome | biome: EBPR Sludge; feature: EBPR Bioreactor; material: 0.22µm filtered reactor supernatant | place: Saint Lucia: Queensland...
ATTGTTTGCAGTCCACCTGATTTAATTCGAACAACTTTAGGTCTTGTCTTATAAAGTCCTAAAGCAGGTCTATTATATTTACCCATTCTAATAGGTACATTCAGCTTATCTGATAACTTCTTTGCTATATCACTTTGTTTAATTACCTTGTCCATTTCAGCTTTAGCCTTAGGTGAAAATGGATTTTCAAGATTCTTAGGATTAAAGCCCATATCTGAAACATTTTCTGCCCGATCAAAAACATTTTGATTATATGTATCATAATAAAAAGACTTTGATACACCTGTGTCTGATATACCAACAACATCAATTAAATTAATCGCATATCGTCTAGCCATGTCACTCTTAGTTTTTGTAATATTATATGTATCTTGAAATGACGATGAAGGGTTTACTAAAAACAATCCAACTGCCCTATTTTGAATTGCACGTTTAGCTATTTGTGTTATTGATGTAGTTGTTGGTATCGATTCAATTGCAATAACTCGTTGTCTTTGATCTGTAAATGCAACTACCATTACATCATCATAATTAGTTGTAATACCTTTAACTAAATTGGCAATATCACTATGATTATGTATTGTTGGATTAGTGTTTTCTGCAACATTCCATTCTAAATATTTTTTATAAATTGGAATTCGCTTACCTTTATCCTGATAATCAGTAGGTAAATCTTTTGTTCCAATTGAATAATCATTAATATCAATATATCCAAATTTATTAGTATCAATTACTACATGACCATATAACTTTTTTGATAAAGTAGCTAAAGATTCTTCTACACGTTTTGATACTAATATATCATCAGGTGATGGTAACGGATTACCACTAGGATGATTGTGTACTAAATAGATGCCATCAACATCTTGATCAATAAGAACTGGTAATACATCCATCGGGGATAAAACTGATTGATTTATAGTTCCCATTGATAATAACTCAACATATTTAGGCATATTATCTTTTATGCCTAGAATATAAAGGCTCTCAACTGCATTGTTTTTCAATTCTTTAAACATATAAGCTACATTTTCAGGTGTACCTTTACTTCCCCTAAAAAATAAACTGCCTTCTCTTTTAAATTTAAGTGAATAAGGTGAATTAATAATTTGAGTTTCTTTTATTGACGTAAAGTCTGACATGGCAATATCATCTTTAACCATGTTGGTTTCATCTAATTGCGATTTATTTGCCTTATTCCATATGTCTGTGAGTTGAACTACCTCACTTGGTTTTCCTTTGTCTAGTGTGATAATCCCATCGTAACCATCATTTACGATTGCTTGGCTTAATTGCTTCCCTGTTTTTCTCCCATATCTTTCACTTAATACATTTTTCCAGTTGGTTTTATCGCCATATCCCCCGCCCCAATCAATTATAAGAGGATTATTGAACTTAACCTTTCCAACTTCCCATCCCTCTGGAATATAGGACTGCCCCTTTTCCATTAGGTTTATATATTTACCTGCTGGTTCTATATCTTGTCCAAAACGGTTCCCCATTTTGGGGGCTTTCTCAGTATTTCTAATATAATCTAGTTCTGCACTCTTGTACTTACGAGCTTCATTTTCTAAATCTGATGTTAAATTCTCACGTTTGTCTATTATTGATTGCTTAGGTTTAGCAAATGCTTTTACATTTACTTTTTTGCGTATAATTGTTTTTTTCGTTACAGTTTTAGTAGGGGTAACTATTTTTTTTTGTACCTTTATTGTCTTTGGCTTATCAAAGACTAAAACAGTTGTAATTGGTTTAAGATTATTTTTGCTAACTGCATCTACTACATTATTAATTACAACACCATCTCTACCTTCTTTTTGTGCCTGTGCTATAGCTTGTTTATTTACAGCGTCAAACGTTTGTCCTTTAGCATTTATAACCAAAGGATTTTGCAATGTATTCTTAGCTTCAATGACTTGTCCACGATTTTCTTTCACTTGTTTTAATTCGGGATTTTTATTGATTTCTTTCTGTATAACTTGGATTTTTTTATTAGCATCGAGGATCTTATTTGATAAGACCTCTCTTGCTTTCGTATCACGTTCTGCTGTTAAAGCTTTTGACCATTCATCTTTAGATTTATTAAGTGCTATAATCCTGTCATCTTCTTGTGCGTTTGCATAATCTAATGCTGTAGCTCTATCTGTTGTATAAAAAGTTACGCCTTTTTTTGATGTGGTAGTATCCATAGCTAAACGATCTGCATTAACACCACGATACAAAGTAACGGATTCTTTGCCTGTTACTAATTCTTCAGCTTTAGGTATCGTCACATCAGTTTTAACAGGAGTATTAGGACTAGCAGTAACATTAAGCACGTTAACTGTATCAAAGCCTGTAATCGCCTTATAGCCCTCTTTAGTGGCTAATTTAGATATAGCATTAGATCCTTCTATATCAGGAAATTCTTGCATTGCTTTTTTGATGTAAGCATCAAGTTTAGCGTCTGTATCTAGTTTTAATATCTCATTAGGCTTTAGTTCTAATACTTCCTTAGTAACCTTCCCATATTTAGACGCATACTTTTCGCTATCAGCATAATATTTGCCTTCACCAAACATTGCACCTGCACCCTTATCTTTTAATGTATTTTGGACTTTGCCCCCTTCTCCACGATAAACTTCTAGCTTAACAGTCTTTTCTACTATTGGCTTTGTAGCAACAGCTTCTGTTTTTGTACCATCACCCAACAACTTAACCGCACGATCTTTAACAACAGGATCAAATTTAATATTTAATAACTTCTCTGCTTCACTAGGATTAGCCCTGTTAAGCTTTCTTAGCCATTCGATATTACCTTTGTCATATTGTCCTTTAATCGTTTTAAATGCTTCGCTGTTACCCATCTGTAAAGAATCAGGATGGTATTTTTTGGCAAGAGTAATATATAACTGTTTCGCTTCTGCTACGTCTGCCTTACTCATAGTCTTAATAGCCTTTGGAGCTTTGATATAAGCTAATGGAATAGAAAGAACAGTTCCTACACCTGCACCTATTGCAAAATTCTTTCCTGCTTCTGATCTAACTTCAGGATCAGAAAAGATCTTTTCAAGGTTAGGTGTATATAACGTATTATATGTTCCTGCTATAACTGCACCATCGACGACTTCAGCGATAGGTACAGCTTTTCCTAATACGTTTACAGCTTTACCACCAGTAGCAACTTTAGTTACAGTATTTAAAGGTAGAAAAACTTCAGGGAAAAAGATTGATATATTCATTAAAGTCTTAGCCATTTCGATACCTAATTTACCCTTTTTCACTTTTCCATTTTCATCTAAATAGTTAGCATCTTGGAGTTGTTTTAAACTATATGGATTTAAATTCTCTGTTCCAAACATAAGTGCATCGATAGCCGCTCCACTAGCAGACATATCATTTAAACGTTGAAATAAAGCACTTGTCGTCGAGTCCATAACTTTATATGTTAATTCATCAGCAGGTGTAATTTGAGTTAAATAATTCTTTTCGTTTTGTGCTACAACTTCAGGCGGTTGTTGCTTACTTTCAGGTATAATTGCATCTGCGACTACACCTGTAATGCCTTTTTCCATTACGTTATTACCAAAACTTGTTAAGCTATTTTTTACATTATTAAATACACCACCAATTGCACTACCTGCTTTTTGGAATACGTTTTGATCTTGTTGTGGTTGCTGTACTGGCTGTTGAATAGGCTGTTGCACCTGTTGTTGATACTGTGGATAGTTTGATTGTATTCCAAATTGAGTCGCAAAAGCTCTACCTGCTTCTATTGGTTCTTGATTATTATTCGTATTTTGTCCTGTTCCAGAACTTTTTAAAAAAGTATCAGAAAATGTACCCATATTTAATTAATACCTAATTGTTGCAATATATCGGTCTTAGCTTGCGATGGCATACCTACAAGATAGTCTTGTGCATGAGCAGGGTTAATATAACCCTTAAAGGAACTATCAAAATCTGATGGATTAAATCCTGCTTGTACCCATTGTTGCCTATATAATGTGTAATCGTTAGGTGACACTTTCTTGTCGCCACCCGATACCGCTTGTAGATCCTTACTCATAGCATTTATTGCCGATATGTATGTTGGAGTTCCAGGCTTAAATGGGTTAGAACTACCTGATGAATCAGATTTACCTACCTTGCCTAACGAGCTTTGAGAAATACGTTTACCTGTATTAGCATCAATGACTGATACTGTCACGTTCCCACTATCGTCTGTATTTGTGATAACTTGTGGCTTAACAGCGTCTGACTTCATCTTATCTTGAATACCCTTGATCATCGATGTACTCATCCCTGTCGATAAAGCAATTGACGCAATGTCACTACCACTAGCATTATTTAATGCACCACTAGAAATTAAAAGATTTAATTTACTTAACTCGTTCTGATATTGTTGGTTATTAATATTATATTGTTGAGTAGCGATATTAACCTTTACTTGTGCATCTGCCTTCTTTTGTGCCAAAGTGTTCTGCAAAGAAGTTAATTCCCTTTGTGCTGATTCATCCAAACGTCTTATCTTACCAACTCTAGTTGCTTCTGATGCAAAAGGATTATCATTAATGCTTGTTACAGCTTGGTTATAACTAGATTGTTTCGTGTTATATTCATTTTCTAAATCTTTAATCTCTTTGCTATTCATTGCATTAGAATATATAGAATTAAGATCAATTGTAGGCTGTCCTGCATTAAGATTTAGGTTAGATCCACTACTAGCATTACCAGTAGGACTAGATGCATTACTAGATTTATTAGCAAGTCTTTGATTCCATACTTGAACTGCATTATTAGCATCAGTTGCTTTATAAAAACTATCTTGTTTACCGCCTTCAGTCATTATTTTTTTGGTTGTCGTATCAAAGAATACAGTTGATCCATCTGATACTTGAATAGGTTGCAATGCCATTAGTCATCATCTCCTTCATCTATTAAATAATTAAAGCCACCTATTGGTGTTGAGCCATTAAGGTTACCACCTAAATAATCAGGTACAGCAAACATTGGATGGTTAAGACGTTGGTTACGTTGTGTATTATCCTGTTCATATTTACTTAATCTTAGTAACGTAACAGTTGCTTCCTGTTCTTCACTCTTAGCTAAATTAGGATCTAGTCTTTTTATTGCAACAGCAAAAGCTTTCTGAATTACAGCTTCATTTGCTTCTTCTTTATTGTAAGAGAAGATAGGCACACTTGTTGATGCAGATAGTGCATCTGCTTGGATAGCACCCCATAACGTAATTTCATATCCTGCAATCGTCGGTGTTGGATGGATAAAATATTTTCTACCAAAACTTGCAAAGATTTTTTTTGTTGAACTTGGGTTACGCCTTTTAAAATCTAAATAATCTTCAAAATTCTTACGTACATACTTCTCACTATTAATTTCCATTCTGACGATACTCTCTGATCTAAATTCACAAGGATAATCGTAATATTCGGTATTAACAAACGTAGTCGTATATACCGCCCTTACTAAATCGTGCCATATAACAAGCTGTGTAGCCCATATATAAGCATTCTTAATAAGCGATGTAATACGTGTAGATGGATATAACGTTGAATTATCCGCAACTAATAAGCGTTCCAATAATTCAGCTTCTAAATCTGCTCTAGTTGTCATTAGATTTATCCTTCGTTTCAACTAAATCATAAACGTATCTGACGTGATACTTACTGATAATTTGTATAGCTAGTTGTAAATCAATAGGCAAGATTTTAAACTCAAAAAAATCCATTTGTGGCAATAAATCGATCTTATGTTTTTTGCGTAATTCTTCAAATTCTTTTTTAAATGTGTTTTTTCTCTGCTCTAATTCATTTTTTTCTACTTTTTCTTCTTTTTTATCGTTTTCTGTAGGATTCATAAATTAATTGTGACACCCCTAGCTTGTAAATGTCTATTAATTCTTTTTGTCCCATCTTTGCTTTTCACTCCTTATTCTTCTATCTATTACTGAATATTTTTTAATTTCCTCGTTTTTAACATTATTCAAATCAATCTCTATCTCTGCATTTAAATAACCTAATCTAATCGCTATTATTTCAAACATTATAGATAAGCCTTTTTTGCCTTTTAATTTAAATCCTGCATTAGAGGGATATCCAATAATAGCGATTGAGGGTACAACATCATTCTTATTCTCAATAACAGGCACAATATTAACTGTAACTAACCCCTTTGGCTCTGTTACTAATTTAAAATGATCAGGTACAACAATATCTTCAATATCCTTTTCCATTTTTATTACTCCCCTATATCTTAATGACACATCAGGTGATTCTTGTGCCGTATATTTAAGCAATCGGTTAGATCCATCAGGATGAGGAATTAAAAAAGGCTTAGAGCCATTAGCTAATAAATCACCCTCTGTAAAAATATTTTGATCTATAATTGCTTTTAACGATCCTTGTCTATAAAACTCATGATTATCATCTGTATAATGTCTAATATCATTATTAGTTGAGTTGATATATTGCGTATTACTTCCCGATTCATCACCTGCTCTTAAATATACAGTACCTGTAACCCTTGCATTTTGACGATCACTAGAACTAGACCCTACGTTTAATCCACCATCTCTACAAGAGATACCACCTCTGATTACTACTTGTAGCCCTGCTGATGGAATAACAATCTTTTCATTGTTTTCTACATATATATATATTGAATCACCATTAGAATTAATACCAACACGACCACTGTTATCTTCCCAAATTTTACTGCCTAAAACCCATCTTAATTTACCAGTTGAATTTCTATCGCTATTTGAAAAAACTATTCCTGCTACCTGACTTGTCCCACCAACTGATAATGTCCCTGATGTTATATGACCTGCTGTTAAACTACCGATATAAGTTGCATCAATTACGTTACCCTGATAAGTAGAATTTGTACTAATTAAAGCATTTTCTAACGTAATAGAGGATGCAAAAACATCTCCATCCATATTAACCCTAAAGGGTGCATCAGAATAAGTAGAATCACCTAAATATATTCCATTGCTATCTGCTTTAAAAACGTTATCACCTGATCCTATTGAGATACTAATACCACTTAATGTCCCTGTTGTTATTTTTGATGCTGATAAACTCACAATATCTGCATTTGTAATTGCAACATTAGTTATTTTAGCCCATTCTATACTAGCAATTTGAGCATTAACTATTGTGCCTGTAATTAAATTAGCTGAAATCTCGGCTGATATAACAGACCCTGCAACAATAGTACCTTTAAAAGTAGCATTACCAGTTGTACCATCGATAGAAAATGTTGTAACTCCTGCTGAATTACGACCCGTTATCCCATCAGGGGAAATTCTAATATCGCCTGATGTGCCACTAACATATTCACCAATTTGCAATGCACCTACTTTACCAAAAGTATAGCTTGATAATATTTGTCTTGATTGTGTATTAAGAGAATCAGATATTAGCTCCTTTGCCATTACAGGAATAGGAATAGGTCTAGCAGGTATAGTACTTAGCGATTCAACTACATTACCAGTACTAGCTGTTTTATTTGCTGTTGAGCCTGTTGTAACAACATCTTCAACTGCTATTGATGTTAAAGGCTGATCTTCAATTGTATCAGGATAATAGATCTTAGGTTCATCCATTACTCAAAGTGTGTTTCAAAGTAATAAATTTCAGGTGTTGTGTTACCACTTGGTGTGAGTGTAATTTCAACTTCACAAAATTTACCTTTGTCACCAATTAAAAAAACAGCTTCTGTGCCACCTACTGTACTAAATGTGGTTGATTGTGTGCTAGGTAATTTACAAGATAACCAACTACCCTTTTTGTCTATTCGCCTCTTAACAGAAACTGAACATCCTGTTGGTAGTTCTTTCATTACTAATCGTATCTGTGACCACGCCCTTTCACGTTGTGATGTAGGTGATCTAAAATCTATTGAGCGATATAAACCAGTAGCTTTAGTATCTGTACTAACCTTTTTAACTCCATATCCTGACCCTGATTTATAATAACTAATAAGTAAATCAGATCCGACCTTTTTAATAGATCCTATCTCATCGCAATCTAAAGCATATTCTAAATTCATGACAGGGTTAGCATTATGATGCACTCTACCAAACGTATATATCCCTGTACGTGTAGTACCATCCGTATCTGCTGTATTATTAAACACGCCAAAATATGCCAAATCATCAGCTTCTACACCATCAGGATTAACATACCCACCACCGACAAAAGCTCTTATTGGAACAGCATATTGTGAAACATCGCATAATTTAACTTTGCCATTAGTACCAACTTGTGCTAGTGGATACTCTGAATCAATCAAAGCATTAACAGGTACGCCACCTTGCTTACGTTTAGCATTCCAATTAAGCGATTGTGACATATCCCACGCAAACAAGTAACCACGTTGTGAATTATCATCACGACTACAGCCAATATAGGCATAGTTGTTATATTCCATTAAACACTTCGCATTATTACCTGGAATTAATTGCAAAGCATTATTGGTATAGGAATCATCAAAACCTACCATAGCTAACGTACTAGCATTACATATGTATAATGCTCCCGACATTTCAAGCATTGTATGCCACGTTGTGGCTGTCAAATTAGTTTTAGGGTACGTTTGACCATTAACTGTAGCATCAACATCAGACCAATCTGACGCACCTGCTATTTGCTTACGTCTTAATCTAGTTGATGTAGCCCAATATAAAAATTTATGACCTTGATTATTTACCCATTCACAAGCACCAGTAATAACACCATCTGCATCTGTATATACCAATGAATAGACACCTAATGAGGTACGCTTATAAATTTTACCATCACGTGTAAAATGATATGAGTTACCATCAGAACAATTAACTGTGAAAAGACTTAATCCTGTCATTGTTCCAACAGCTAAATCGTCAACTAAAGCTTGTTGACACGACAAAGAGTCCATCTCTTTCCTAACATCAAGATTTTTCCCAAACTTAAACGTTCCTGCTACGCCTTTATTCTCAAAATCACTTAAACCTGTGAAACTTTTTGTTAAAAATAGATTCATAAAAAAATTTTATACGCTACGTTTTGTAATTAGCAATTTGCATTAGTACCTGTATATCTCGTTGTATATGTTGAATTATTAGAAGGGTACTTATCTTGATAATCAAGAGGTGAAGGACTAGCTGATGCTGAACTACTTGGTGATGATGAGGTACTAGACGATGGACTAACCGATAAGCTCGTACTAGCAGACTCACTAGAAGAAGGGCTAACACTAGCACTTGGACTGACTGATGCTGAAATGCTAGAAGAAGGACTAATACTTGATGAAGGTGAGACCGACGGACTAATTGAAGGTGATACGCTAGGACTTACAGAAGGACTTACTGAACTAGATGGTGAAACCGACGGACTAATACTAGAAGAAGGACTAATTGATGCAGATGGACTAACAGATGCTGACGCTGACGAACTAGGACTAATACTAGCTGATGGACTAACACTAGCACTAGGACTGATTGAAGGACTAATAGAGCTACTAGGACTTACAGAAGGACTTACTGAACTACTTGGACTAATACTGGCACTTGGTGATACCGATGGTGATACCGATGGACTAACACTAGGTGAATTACCAGTACTAGGTGAAGAACTAATTGACGCACTAGGGCTTAAAGACGCACTAGGGCTTAAAGATAAAGAAGGTGAAGGTGATTCACTTGGTGATTCACTTGGACTTACGCTTGAACTTGGCGTAGGTGAAGGTGAACTACTAGGGCTTGGTGATTCAGATCCACTAGGACTAACACTAGCACTTGGACTAATAGAACTACTAGGTGATACTGAAGGACTGACTGAACTACTAGGGCTAATAGAACTAGAAGGACTAACAGATGCACTAGGTGAAACTGATGGACTTTCAGAACTAGAAGGACTAACAGATGCACTAGGTGATACCGATGGTGATACTGATGAACTAGGGCTTACAGATGCAGATGGACTTACAGAAGGACTTACTGAACTGCTTGGTGAAACTGATGCTGACGCTGATGAACTTGGACTTACACTAGCTGATGGTGATACTGACGCACTAGGACTAACAGATGCAGATGGACTTATACCTGTATACAAATCACTTACTTCTGCATCTGTTAATGCTCTACTAAAAATAGCAACATCATCCAATACACCATCATAATAATATTGACTTATATCTCCATTACGACCCAAAACAAAATTACCCGTTAAAGCTGTTTGAGAACCTGATACAGACTGTGTTTGTTTTACTCCATTTAAAAAACATCTTATTTCAGGAACAGAAGAATCATAAATTGCTACAAAGTGATACCAAACACCTGTTGATAATGCCTGATTGAAGGTTAATGCACCACTTGTTAATCCATCAAAATCAAAACGTATCTTAGAACTAGAGGTAATTATATTCATTCCTCTATTACTACCACCACTTGAATTACGTATACCCAAAACGAACTGATCACTACCTGATATACTTTCCAACTTAAACCAAAGCGACCATGATTGAGATGTTGTTATATTACAATTAGGGGCTGAAGCATACGCATATTGCGAAGAATCACGCTCAAAGTCACGTCCATTACCAAATTTGCCTGTAACATCAGTTGATCCACTATTTGTTAGGTTATATCCACTAGCACTAGAATCATTTAGATTCCCCTCAAATCGCCAATACGCTTTTAAGGCAGAATCATTTAATAAGGCTGAAATATTATTTAGTTCCATTAAGACTAATTATGTATGGCGTTTTTTGTAATTCGCAATCAAAGAGTATCTAAAACATCTGATAATTTACCCCAACTAGGAATATCATATGTTTCTGTCCAGCCCTTAGTATATTTCTGATTTTTGAACTGATCTTTAGACCATCTACTAGGGGTTAGGTTCGTTTCGTGTCTTAAATCGAGGTTAGGAGCTTTTGATTGCCATGTAGCAGATTTATAGTCATCTACACGTTCTGTTCTACCATGTGTACCAGGCTCGAAGCCCATTGCACGTACATAGCGATTAAATTCAGTTGTTATATCAGTAGTATCTACCAATTGTTTCATTTTTGATTCAAGTAATTCGATTCGTTGCTCATAATGCTTAATTAGTAATTCTCGGTATGCACAAAGTCCACTTAGTTGACGACAATCATCTGTCTTAACAGCAAAGCCGTCATTAGTCCTAACACGCCAAACGTTAGTATTGTAATAAAATACATCTTTTTCGCTTGGTATAAAATCAAAGTGTGATGGATGATAAAGTACATCGTGTTCTGTAAAAAACACAATATCAGTCTCTAAATTCTTGAGTCCAGTTAGTATTTGTTTAGCCATAGTTATATAGCCACGTTCTAAATCTAAATGGATATTATCGCCAAATTCAACAGGCTTTAGTGTAACACTAACAATACGCCTACTTTTACTACCTTTTTTAATCTGTTCTTGGCATTTCTTCATCAATATAGGATCTAACTTACAATCGCTATAATACAATATCCCAACTGATAGATCCCAATCAGGAACAGGTGCAAACTTATTTATTAACCATTCTAAAGAATATTTTGCTTTATCCCACTTATTATTAAGCCATAGATCACGTGAATACTGACGTGCTTTATCTATACCAGGATTAGGATAAGGAAACCCAAAGTCACCACCTTGTGTCCTAAACATATGTGCGTACCATGTCTTTTTATTAACCATTAACTTACCACCTGATAGCCACGTTTTACATGCTACCTCAACACCTTGTTGACCCCATGATCCATGACGTTCATCACATATATCAAGTTCAAAATACTTATCTCGTGTGAGCATAAAACATGACCCCTGACAAGACATTGTTTCACAAACATCACCCTGTGCTTCAGGTCTATCCTTATAGTCACCCCAATACTGAAAATGCAAAGTATTATCAAACCTATAAAACCAACTCTTTCTACCTTTTCTTGGCTTCCATACTATTTCACGTTCAAATTCAGTACTATCGCAATTAGGATTATCTATCTTGCCATCATAATCTGACTTACAATGTGTTGGTGTTTGACCTTGATACCACTTATTACCGCATTTCTTACACTTCCAATCAAAAGCATGAAGATTATACATAGTAGGTATTAAGGTATAATCATCTTTCATTTCAGCCATCATTTTCACATCAAAACCTTTATCAAAGGCACAGTGTGCGTCTACCTTCATTGCATACTTACCCCTAGCAATTTTAGCTAGTTCGTTTGTTCCTGCTCTCTGACCGATGCTTTCAGGATGAAATATAACTGTAACTTTAGGATGTTGTGGTAATGGCGGATTGCTCCATGCACCATCAAGTAATACTAATATTTCTGTATTGCCCTCTATATTCTCTAAAATATTTTCAACTGTTTTAGCTAAAAACATTTCGTTTCTAGCAGGTATAAGTATACTTAGATCTATTTTATCCATATTATTTAACCCAAAACCAACTAGGTGACTTATCTGATGTTACAAAATAAGGCTTAATATCATATGCGTAAGTCCAACCTTGTACAACATCTTTGACATGGCAATGATAATCTTTCTTTTTATTACGATTAAAGTCGTGTCCTGCAACTATTCCACCCTTTTTTACCTTTTTACTCCATTCAGCAATATCTTCTGTTGTATGTTTAAAATCGTGATTGCCATCGATATATACAAAATCTATCGAGTTATTAGCAAAATCATGCACAACTTCCATGCTAAAGTCACGATAGAATGAAAATCTTCTAGGACTACCACCTGCCTGATCTAACCTATCGTAAACTTCAAAATGAAATTCATCCATTTTGCTTTGTGTCACGTGTTCCCTGTAACCTGAATATACTAAAAGAGGATCAACACAATATAAATATAAATCCTTGTTGGATTCTAATAAGACCTTAGAATATAGCCCACGTTCTACACCTACTTCTACACCACGTTTAAACTCTAATTCAGCAAACAATCTAGCTAAATCGTTACGTGTAAAGTTCTCTAACCTAATTTGCCTTATAGGTTTATCTTTTTCATCTACAAGAGAAGTTATATTAAATTTATTTAAAATGTATTCGATTGATTTCATCTTGCCAATTATCAGCCCATCCAGGAATAGGCATAAAATGCTCTATAAACTTAGCAAAAGGTATTGTTTGCTTATTCCATGCTTTATCACGCATCCATTTATTCGTAAACATTGCTCCCTGTTCTACTGTCCTATTATCAAGCTTATAACCCCTGCCATACGTTTTACCTTTATGTAGGTGTGCATACCACGTTTTTTTATTAGACATAACCTTACCACCTGAACACCACGCTTTTAGTCCGATCTCCTGTGCTTCGTTCCAAAATGTACCATACTTTTCGTAATCCATTAGTTCTAATTCATAGAAGTATGCTTTAGGCATAAACCAACAAGAGCCTTGAAACGACATATTTTCATCAATATCATATTCAGGTTTATCTTTACGTTCTAATATACGTTCAACCCATATGCGACCATTAAGACCTGCACCCCCAAAATCAGCAGGATTATCAGGAAATGATAGGTATTCGTAATCAATATCAGGCTTTCCAACCTCTTGTATTTTCCAGTTCTCGGCATCTAATCTCTTACGTCTAGGAATAACTACCCAATTAGGTTCGCAATCAGCAATTAACTTAACGTCATAGCCCTCATCTAGCAAACAATGTGCATCGATTTTCATAATATAATCACCCTTAGCAATAGCTACAGCAGAATTAATACCAGGTCTCATGCCTTGTGACTCACCACGATGTAACAAAGTTACTCTTGGATCTGTAACCATCTTCTTATAATGATCAATAAATTGTGGCTCAAAATAGCTTGGAATAGTCCAGTAACCATCTAATATAGCAATGATTTCAATATCACCTTTTGCTTTATCTAGTAGGTCTGAAATTGTATTAGGTAAAAAACGTTCATTTCTTGAGGGTATGATAATAGACAGCTTGTGCATACACACACTATAACCCCTATTCTATAGATTAGACAATAATATATTTCGTGAATTTATAGGCTTAGTATTTCGTCATCTTCTATATCCAAAAGGGCTGTATCTTCAACTTCAGGATAGACAGGATAAAGATGCTTCATGGCTAATTCTATTATTACCTCATCGCCTGTCTCTTGTGCTTCTTCTAATACTGTCTGCCAGTAGTCCGCTTCCCATTCAGGTATTATCATAAAAATTTCCTTAAATTAAATACAAAAAAAGGCGGGTGTTTAAACCGCCTTTCAAGTGACTAATTAAATTTAATCAAAATCATACTATGCACTTGGTGATGCACTAGCTGATGGACTCAAACTAGCAGATGGACTAACCGATCTACTAACAGATGCACTAGGTGATTGTGATGCACTAGGTGAATTACTTGCACTTGGACTAAGTGATGCGCTTCCTGATGCTGATGGTGAAACACTAGCACTTGGTGAAACTGATGCACTAGGACTTGGTGAATTACTAGCCGATCTTGAAATGCTTGGTGAAACCGATACTGATTCACTAGCTGAAGGACTTACACTAGCACTCGGACTAATTGATACGCTAGCACTTGGACTTAGTGAAGGACTTACACTAGAAGAAGGACTTACACTAGCCGATGGACTGACAGACCTACTAGCAGAACTAGAAGGACTTACACTAGCCGATGGTGAATTACTAGCTGATGGTGAAACCGATACTGACTCACTAGCACTCGGACTGACACTAGCCGATGGTGAGACACTGGCTGATGGTGACATTGATGCACCACCTGTATTTTCCCACGATGCAGATACATGATCACCCTGATTTACATATATACCATCGTTACTTGCATTTTTCTTAATAAATGTTGCACCTTTTTTAAATCCTGAATCTCCTGTTGGTACAGTATTCCCTGATGCAATCACAATCAAATCATTAGCATCTCTTAATATTACTTCGTTGTAAAGATAAGGCGTAAGAGCATTTAAAAAATCTATATCAGACTGAAACCTTAAATTATTAGGTGTTGCTTGTATTCGATCTATTTGGTCTCGTGTTGATCTTGGTAGATCTGATTTTAATTTAAATACTCCCATGATAATGATTTAATTTAAGCCCCCTACCCTATGTAGGATAAGGGACTTAACAAGTTACTACTTATAGCTTCCAAAAGCCCTCAACTAAAGCTTTTCGTCTTTCATCTGGAACTTTAGCACCATAAACATAAAGTGATTTATATTTCTTACCAAAGTTACCGATTGCGTCTTCGACTCCGTTTTCAGTCATACCCATTGCAAAACAGATAGCTGATTTATGACCGCCTAAACAATGGAATCCATTTGTAGAATCACCGCTTAGTCTGCCATCTGCAACCTCATAGAGGTCAAATCCTGCATATCTCTTTGCGAGTAAACCATTTAAAACGTTCTCTCTGCCTGACTCTGATCCGATTGCAACATATTCAGGTGATTGTTTTATCAAAGTAGCTATTGATGCTGGAACTACTAACCATCTGTCATCCGTAGGAATTTCAGCATTAGTTAATAATGTTGCAAGTCTCGATACTCTTGCAAAAATAGTATCTTTAGTTACTTGTAAAGCAGTATTAGCTTGGATTGTATAAGCTGTACCGCCTGCGATTGCTCCGCCTGTATAAGCAGATGTTAAATCGTCTGAATCATCTTCTATAACAATAGCTGTAGTAGACGAAAAGGTTTTAACTCTATACCATGATGTATGACCAGTAGCTTTAAAGCCCTTGCCAACCATTGCTGACGTAAAAGTTGTACCACTACCTGTAACAGCACCTGTAGTTACATCAACTGTAACTGTTCCTGTCGTATAGTCTGTACCATCTCTGTTACCTGCTCCAACATCTGTATAGAATCCCAAAACATAGACATCGATAACTTGTTTAATTCTGTTACCAACTTGTTTTTGGATTCTTCCTTCAGGATTTTTTACATAAGATCTAAAAGTATCATAATCTTTGACCCTGAAATAGATGTATTTAGCTTGATTTGTAACAAGCTGTGCATTGCTTTCAGTTAAATCATCTGATGTCATATCTGCACCAGTATAATCATGCTCTGAAATAGCACCAAAAGTAAGTACGTTAAGGACTGATGTTTTGTCCTTAATTTGACCTTCATAATCCATGTTGGTGATTTGATCAGCAACCGATGTATTATAATAGATCTCTAAAGCTTCAGCTGCAAAAGCTTCTGCTAGTTCTGTAGGATAAGTGTTCATTGTTTGTCTCCTTGACCTAAATAAATATATTTAAAACTTTTTTAGGTCGCAGTCTCAATGAAACATTAAGGTTAGCTTGATAAGTTAATGATAGTGATTTTAATTTGTAAGTGTCAACAGCAGTTATATTTTAAGTCTAGCTTTACCTGTTCTTATTAAACGTCTGTATTCTTTAGGATCTGTTGTCCTTATAGTAGCAAGATCTGCACCAGTCATACCGACAGGTTTAACGTCTCGATTTCTACCATTCCCTTGAGACAAGAATAATGATTGTGATTTCTTTTTATTAGATCTACCCAAATTATACAGATAAGATGCAACAAGATCATTTAGATCCATCCCACGTCTACCTGCCTTTAAACAGTATGATCTAAAATCATCAGCTCTATCTTCTAAAGATGGGAATTGATTTATCGTTTCATCAGCTTCTAAGAATAAGTCTACATGTTCTACCCATTTATCAATCTCTTTAGATTCTTTTGCAACCTCTGCCACTCTATTCATCTTCTGCTCATTAAGATAAGTTTTCTTAACTATATTTTTGGTAAATTCGTCTAATTCGCCATATTCAGCACCTTGTACTCTTGTATATGTAATTAATTCTTCTTCTGTTGGTTCAGGTAAATTAGATGCTTCGTCTATGGTATCTGTTATTTTCTTGTACTTGAAAAAATTATTTAATGATTCTCTGCTTGAATTTTTAAACTTCTCTTTATAGCTAATCCTTTTTTTCTGCTCCTCTTTTACATCATCAACATCAGCATCATCAGTATCTTCTTCAATATCGTTATCCTTTGAATCTTCCGTTTCATCAAAAAGATCTTCTTCAACCTGTTCAGGTCTTTCATTTTTCTTATCTTCAATCACATCATCAACAATATCTTCCTTAACATCTTCAACTACTACTGGCTTTTCATCTTCTTCAATTAACTTTTTAATGTGTGGAATATTTTGTGTTGGTTTACGATTTCTCGTGTCTAATTGCGTCATATAAATAAAACTTCAGCTTGTCCTAACTTATAGGGTTAAGCGTCTATTTAAACTAATTATTTTTTCTTTTTCTTCATTCCCTTAATACCATCTTCTACAGGTTCTTCATCAGAATCTTCTACTACAACTTCGTCTAATCCAGTAGGTTCTTCTACCTGTTCTAATACAACTGTTTCCTCGTTTTGACCAAATAAGCCCATTTCTGCACTCTGATAAGCCAATCTTTGAGCAGGCGTTAAATATAATCGCCTTGCCTTTAAAAAGGCTACATCGTCTGCTGTAAGGGAATTTATATCTTTTGAGGTAATTTCATCAAACAACTGTTTTGTTTCTAAATCCATCATATATAATTATCTTAGAATATACTTTTTGAAAATGTCAAACCTTTTTAGTGTTTCTTGCCATATTCTTCAAACTGTTCTGTAAGGCTTTTTCTGCTTTTTCAGGTATGGTTAAAAAGGCTTCCAATAATAAGTAATTTTTAAGTCGTGCTTTAAGTTTACAGTTAGTGTCTGCATGATCCTTATCATCAGGAACATCACATAATTGCATCGCTATAGCATTCTTCATTTCAATGATATTAGTCTTAACATCGTCAAGAGATAAATTCTGTGAACTGAATACCGCTTGTTGGTATGTCTCACGTTCGACCATATTAAGATCTTCGTACCTTAAACCCTGTTCTTCTAGTATTTTATCTAATAAATTCATTTTAATTATTAATTAAGCAACTGGCATAGCTTGACCCGACGATAACATTGGATTGCCACCCTGTACTGGCTGTTCTACCATACCTTCTTGCACACCATTCATCATACTCATATCATTCTGTTTCTCAAAATCCATTACTTCCTTAATTTCTTCTGTAGATAAATTAGCAAATTCTAATAGCTTTTTCTTGTAAATATTATCAAGTGGAGCATTATTAGGCATGGCAACTTTAACAGCATTAATTTTTTGAATAGCATTAGCATCATCAACCTCTTTATCTTGCTTCATCTTCACCTCAACCATATATCCGTTATTATCCATCCATTGATCAGGTTTAATAATCTTAGTATAGATCTTTTTGCCCTCTTTCCCACGTCTGCTTACTTTAAGTGGATCAAGCAAATTAGATGACGCTTCAAGCATCTTGACGTAGCCTAACCCTATATCTTGCCATGACTCATTATAAAACTTCGTCATAGACTTAGTACGTTCTTGTGCATTCGCTAAAGCTAATTGAACTTCACCTAATGTAACCGATCTTTGCTCGATAGCTCCCGATTGTGCCGATGATGCGGCTACTGCCTTTTCCCCAATACTAATAATAAATTGGATCTCATCTAAAGACTCTGATAAATCGCCAACTTGAACATCCTTTATTAACTCGTTCGGGTTTCCTGGTGTTGGATACCAACCCCATGGAGTAGGATTAAAGGTCTGTGGAATAAACTTTTCATTGCTAGAATCATAATAGTGCATATTAAAGTTACGTAACATTCGATTTTCGACCAATTGTGATATCCAACTATTAAGAGCTTTATTTAACTGTCTTAGACTATCAGCAGGTGCATCAGACCAAAAATCTAGTCTTTCAGGATCTGCACCCCATGAAGAATATATATGATGATCATACCAATAATCGTCTTCTGTATCTCCTATATGCTTATTTAAAGGTTTTTTGTAAAGTTTAAAAGTCTGACTCCCCAATGTTCCTAAAACATAGAACATGAGCTTAATACACCCTTCTTTTTCATCATATTCTTTGCGATAGACTTCATTAAGTTCAACTGTAGTTACACCAACTTCAGGATCATTAACATCAATAACACCCATATTCTCCATACGCTTATTACGATCTAGGTCATATTTACTGTTTGACTCCGATAATAGTTCAGCTTGATATTCGCCATAATATGCTTTTAATTTTTCACGCTCCGATTCGTCATATAATTCATTCTCAACAACTTCTTTTAACGTTCTAAAAATACCAATTTGCATAATACATCTCGCTGTGTGGATATCAGCAGGATCAACATTTCTATCAATAAGCATATCCTGTGGATCAACAATCTCAATTAAAGGTATTCCATTCACGATATTAAGCTTCTTAAATGATCTACCATACAAACACACCTGCTTTTTATCCATCCAATCCCTAGTCACTAACTTAGATCGTCTTGCAACTTCTTTCCAGTATTCGTTATAAAATATTTCTTTTTGTTGATTGTTAGATAAGTTGGAGAAGTAAAGCATAGGCGGTTCGTCTATATCTTTCATGACTGTTGCAATTCCGTATTTCATCAAAGGTACGTTAATTGTCTGACGTTGAGTTAAACGATTAGTAATTACTTTATCTCTCGATAATGTATAGTTATCGTTCCATGCTTCGTGTCTATGCTCACGATAAGCAATAGCACTCTCTTTTTCTTGAAGTAGACTTAATATGTCATTATCTGTGATTTTTAACGTATTTTCCATCGTTCCTGCTTGTAACATACTCTAATGTTAAGTAATGAAATAAGTAAATAGCAATACTACTAATCCCAACCTATGCCACCATAAGGTTCTTTAATCCCTGCTTTCGCTAGAACTTCCATATTAGGCGGATTATAACTAGGGTACAAATCTTCTTTTTGTAAAAGTAAAAAATACATTCGCATCATTAAACTATCACCATAATCAGGTGATCTGCCCAAAGATTCCTTCATTTTATCCTTAGAAATGATCTGAAGTGGTGCATCTGATGCTGTATCCTCTCTTTTGATCTGTTGTAAATCATTTATTAACTTTTCACGATCTATTTCTGTCAATGGTGCTGTTATCACTATCTCATGATTTCTAATCTTATCAGCCAAAATAAAATAACATTGTGACCTTAAATTAAGATAGTTACGCCTAAATTGACTAATTGGATCAGGTAATGCCGATCTACCACCCATAAAGCCATGTACCCCACGCAGATGATCTACTACACCACCACCAACACCATCTTCGTCAATAACTATTCGACCATACGAAATACTATCTTTAAGGCTAATATCCTTAATATCAGCTTCTGTTACAGTTAATGATTGCTTCTCTTTGACAACCAAATCATAAACGTTCATACCCTGCCATTTGGTATATATAATCTTATCACCACCAAATCTAGCAATATCTGCTGATAAATAACGTTTGTCACTAGCAGGTACAGTATTAACAAATATATCCAATATATCGTCAATTGAAATTAAATTAAGATTATCCGCACTATATTCCCATAAACCTTCACGCAACCTATCACGTGTTACAGAATCTGTAATCCCTTGTAGCTGTTCGCCATACTCTTTAGTGTTGTGCGGATTATCACGATACAAGGACTGCACAAAAGCATATTCTTTCGGCAACATACCTGCTTTGTTAGGCTTATAAAAAATACGATACAACCAGTTTTGAGTAGGGTTACAAGTTAAAAGAATCTTAGCAGGTGTTAATCCATACTTGTCATTTAAGTGTCTACCAATACGTACTTTTAGAATATCAAAACATTTAAAGCTTATTTCGCCTGCCTCTTCTAGCCACCCACCAGTATATTCTGACGAGCCAAAGCGTTCAAAGTTAGGATCTGAAGGCTTATCAGAGCAGTCTAATAAGTCAATACGACTACCTTTCGCATCACCACGTATAAATTCAATATAGTTATACTTACCATTTAATCGCCAATCACTAGCAGGTATCTTATGGTACGAACACACTTTAGTCCACGTAATATAAGATGTCGCCATTAACCTTGTAAGTTCTTTTCTTCCGATAAACCATTTAGTACCAGGATATCTATAACAATTCATCAATAACCACTCGCACCCCAACCACGACTTACCACCACCTGCACCACCACCAAAAAGTAGAAACTTAGTTATATTGTCATGAAGATACTCATACGCTAGATCTTGCTTGTATGTAGGCTTAATTGTTGGTGTTATCAGTTTTTCCTGTATCATTAGATGGCTTTTCAGGCTTAATATAATTAAAAGCGACTATCCGTTCTCCACCTGAAGTTGCATCTATTTCACTTTTATCTACCATATCCGTAAAATTTATCGCAACAAACGTAGCAAAATTACTTGCATAATTTCCATCTAACCCATTAGCTACAAGGATATCCTTCTGCAAACTCTTACATTGGCGTAAGGCACGTAGAAATTCAGGATGTTTAGGTGTTCCATCCTTATGTTTGCAATTCGCCCAATCATTTAACGTATCAACAAATACACCGATATTAACAGCAAAACGTTCAAGTGTAGGAAAACGTACACCTCGTCTTTTCCCTGTCTCATCATACTCAAAAGGATCAACACTAAAATAATTGATCATCATTTGTGCGTATTTCTTTCTATAGGTAGAAGGTCTACCGATAGGTCTTTTTTTAATCTTTTTTGTCGGCTTAATATTCTGCTTCTTCATATGGTTTAGTCCTCAACAAAATATAACAACAATTATGCTTAATATTAATTCCTCGTCTTAAATGTCCCTTGTGACATAAAGCATCTGCTGACGTTCTAACAGTACGTTCTTTTACGTTCGGCAACTTTTCCACCAAATCCTTTAATCTAATAGGTGTTTTCTGTTCACGCACCCACTGATACATAATTTCAAGGATCTGTTTTTGTACTGTCGTCATGGGCTTGGAAACTATCATTACTCATTTCTTCACTATCTACGATAATATGTAATAAAGATTGTCCTGCTTGGATTTGCCCTGCATCAATAGCGGAGAAATAATCTGCCATCTCTTTTTTAAATAACTCTCTTTTTTTATCATCCGATTTTTGATATATCTTAGTAAGTAAATCAGCGTTTATCGCCTTTTCTCCCCTACCTCTTAATCTCGCATATTTTCTAATCATTTTGTGTGTTTTGGCGTTCATTAAATTCATCTTTAACTATATGACTCATTCTATTCACACGTTCGATCATTAATGCTCTCATCTGATTAAGCATCAATTCACACCTTTCATCATCCCAATTAACAATTAAAATACAATCCTCACCCTCTACACCTGCTGTTGCAACAATATCACCCTTAACCATTAGAGATGCTAAATGATTAACATGATCCATTCCGCCAACTAAAAATTTTGATTCTGATTTTATGGGTGCAAGATAATAGGTTTTGGCAACTTCTAATTCAATTTCCATTAACTCTAGGATAATTACGTTATTCTAATATGTCAATGATTATCGGGGTATATAATTACTTATTTAATATTTTATAGGTTTCTCCAACTAGAACAGCATCTGCTATATGATCTGTTGTTATCTCATCTGCTAAAAAAGGATATAAGGTCTTGGCAATTCTTATTGATTCTAGTTTACCTTCTTTGCCATGTGCTTTAATACCCATTCTCGATTTAATTGTTTTGTTGTGAATCCAATTAACAGCAATATTACGACTATAAAAAAGACCGATCAAAAGACCAATTACTTGATTAATAGAAGTTAAGGCTTTAGAAAATTGTACTGGTACAGGCTTTTCAAAAATTACCTTACTAACCTTAGTCGTATCGTCTAATTCGGTCTGAAATACCTCCCAAATCTTCTTTAGTTTATTAATATCCAATACGCCCTTTATAACGATATTTCGGACTTCTATTAATTGATCATCTTTAAACCACGCTAGACCGAAATTAGTTGTAGACGCATCAATACATAGAATTACATTAGGTTTACTCATTATCTACCTTCCTAGTCATCCAGCCTGATTCTCGCAATGTTAGATTACCAAACCATTCAACAGGCGTTAATATGAATGTCGTAATAAATAAGAATGGAATCAAATATATTATATCTCTTGGATAATTATATAGATGTCTAATTTGTTTTAAAAATCCACTCATAACAAACCCTATTATTGATCCTATTATTACAGTTACTAAAGGTAAATCAATGTAATGCTGTTGTTTAGTTATCCCTAATAAAAACAATACAAAATTAACTACAATGATAAAGAAAAACCATCGCATGATAATTGTTGTTAAGACTGTAAATGCTGTATATGGATAATTATGTAACCACCTTAACGATCTTATTGTCTCTCGTAGGCTTGTACGACTCCATCTTAGGCGTTGTTTAATAAATTGAGATAAAGTATCAGGTGCTTCAGTTTCTACTTCCGCACTATCAACATAAGCACATTTATAACCTCTTTCGAGTAACCACGATGTAAGATACCTATCATCGCCACTTATACACTTACTACCTAAAAAGGTCTGTTTGATCATCGATTCCATACATTCTTTAAAAAGACTTGTTCTGACAGCTAACATACGACCTGGTAAACAAGATACAGCCATATTCTGACCTTTTAATACCTCACTAAATCGTATATCTTCTAACCAATCAGATACAATACGCCATATATTAGCACCACGATTACTAATCTTATGTCTTGGAGTTGCCCCACCAACTATTGCATCCTTAAATATCCAAATTAAATCGCTAATTGAATAGCTATTTAGGATAGTATCGCTATCTAAAATAACAGTAATATCACTATCAATCACTTTTGACACTTCGTATAGTGCATTACGTTTTCCTGCCTCCTTAACCCTTACAATTTTAAAACCCCTTTGCTTTGCAATCTTGGTTTCTTCAATAGCATTTGAGCCATTAGGCACAACAATTAGTTCAACTAAAACATTAGAAAATGCACTAACATGTTCTGATGCTAGAAATACCCTACTTAATACTTCCTTCCAAACATTTAAATTCTCATCTACGACAGGTATAACAACTGATATTTTAGTAGCAATTGTAGTACGTCTGTTACTTGCACTTAATGGTGTAATTAATTTTTTATTAGTATTAGCCTTTAATATCTTGATAAAATAAATACTCCATGAGCATATAAAAAATACTAAAAACAAACCGACCTGATGCAAATACACTAAATCCAGTAACTGCAATATGAATGTAAACATAAGATTTTAAATAAACACATTGCCGACTATCCAGTTTCTGCTCTGATCGTACTGCCACAACTAAAGCCAATTTCTGAATAGTCACAATCTGTTTACTTATTTTTTTATTTATTATTATCTCTTAAAACTATCTCTATCCCTAGACCAAATATGACAAAATAAAATCCTAAATAACCTACGTTATACTCTTGATGGATCTGTATATAATCAAAATCACAATTAATCCCATTAACCCTAACATCCTGCCATTGGTTAATTAATTCTATTTTCATATTTCCTCCAACTAAAAAGCTAAAACTTAATTTCTTTTCGGTTACGAATCCATGTCTTCGGTATTTTTAGATATTGTGCTAACATCTGCTCCGCCTCTGTCACATTAATAGAGCTTGTTGTAGCTATCTGTGATGCAACTAAAGCGTAGGGCAAGGATTTGACGAGATTTTAAGGAGCATTTCGTGCAGACCTCACTCGTATAGTCACCTTGCATGTCCCAGTTCTAACTTAAAGGAACACAACTAGAAGTTCCCTCTGTTAGCGTCTACCTATTCCGCCACCTACGCTGTTAATCTTCTAGTTTGCCTCCTT
>ERZ761591.67-NODE-67-length-24001-cov-4.093669_pt1 | contig 24001 bp, 21 predicted proteins | sample MGYA00512167_ERZ761591 | MGnify/ENA primary metagenome ERZ761591 (study PRJEB28899, sample SAMN03785559) | bioreactor sludge metagenome | biome: EBPR Sludge; feature: EBPR Bioreactor; material: 0.22µm filtered reactor supernatant | place: Saint Lucia: Queensland...
AACACCGTCAGGGCGCAGGTGGATATGGCATTCAGTTGAATTTCGTAATCCAGCGCCAATACCATATGGTTGTTAAACTGCGCTACCACATTCAGTGTGTGGTCATAGATATAAATGAGATAGGCCGGATCAACTTGCGGCGGCATTCCCAGCACAAACGCAGAGGTCGAAACCGCTAACGCCGTACTGGTGTCGGAAGCGGTGAGGACAGTACCGTCCGAAGTGGTGAGGGCCGTGGCCCTCGTGATTGTCGTGATGGGCATTATTTACCGCCCCGTTTTGGCCTCGCAGTGGGCAATGTCCGGTTGGTTAAATGGGCATGTTTGGCAAAGCCCCGTTTGCCAATCAATTGTGCCAATGCTTCGGGAGCAGCATCTTCTTTGTCAAGTAGGGCTTCTTCGGCAACCGTCAAGCCGGGTTTGTCACGTTCTACAATGAAGTCCCCTTGATCGTCGGTGAGGCTACTGGCGCGGTAGAAGGCGTCGTTGCGTTCAGCCACCACCATCCAGCTAATCGTGTCATTGTCTACCAATCGCTGATTCTGGGTCGTGATGGTCAAGACGTTGCCCACGAGTTCCCCGCGTACCGCTTCCCACCCGTTGACGTTTTGCAGGAATATATCGGCTTCGGTGTGCTTGGTCAGGGCTTCAAATGTGCCGGGGGTCATGCCGCTGGCGGTGTCAATGTTGACCGTTGCCCGTCCGCGTGTAAGGCGCACCTTACCCCGATAAATCAAATCCGCACGGGGCGCTTCCACAAAGCTGTGAATGAGGTCGCGGTTGTCAGGGTCTAGGGGGTGGTCAATGTCGAATGACCCGCCGCCTTTGGAGAGTGTGCCTGTAAAGTTGACATTGCCCGAACTGCGCGTGATAGAAACGTAGTTGTTGAGAAACGATCCGGCGTCTGAATATGCCCCAATTTGAAAATTGCTTCCGGCATTAGAGCCTGATTCTGTAACACTGTCTACAAAACACACAAAGCGATTTGTGCCGCCACTTTGGTAAAACAAACTTCGCGCATTGCCCGCCGTACCTGTGATATATGCACTTGGCGCGGTAGCTGATACCGTCAACGCGCTAAACGTCCCTGCCGCTGGTGTGGTGCTGCCGATGGCTGAGGGGGACGCCCAATTGATTCGGCTATTCGAGAGTGTTCCCGTCGCAATCGCCGCTGCATCTAAGCCCCCGCCTCCACTGTTGGTTTGGTGGGTGTGGTTGGCGTTGGTAAAGTCAGCAATAACAGGTGTGGTCAGCGTCTTGTTGGTGAGGGTTTGAGTGCCATCTGTTGTCACATAGGTGCGAGTCATGGCCCCTGCATCAATGGTACGTAACCCCGTGCTGTCAGCCCACAACACCACATGGCCCGTTGCTGCTTGGGGCACTGGGGCACTGGCATTCACCTCAATCTGGTAGCCCCGCAGGTTTTCCGCATTATACGCTTCGACGTAATCTATCAGGCTCATTTAAACCGTTCCTCTATTAGAAGCGTCCCATGACCGCCATACGCCGCATCTCATGTAGCGGACGGCGCAGGCGTGGTTGTTCGTGATAATGGAGTTCACCCACACTGTAGTGCTGCGAACGGTCAATACTGGTGCTGTTGTTGGCAGTACCGAGGATGGGTTGAGTAAAACTGGGTGCCCGCAGATAACTTTCCAAGCGGTTCAACGTGTCCATCATCGGAATGGACAAGACCCCTTCGCCTTTCAGCAGGTTGGCCCGCACCACACCCCCCTCGTGGAAGGTGGGATAGGGGAGATCAAGGCGTGTTATTTGAAAATCACCAAGTTCAAGACCCGCCAAACTTAGTGCCGAACGCAAAGCACCCGGCGCATCTTCCCAAATATTCGCTATGGCTTTATTAATAGCATCAATCACGCTGTTGCCCACTGCCTCAGCCGCATCTACCGCAGGGTAAACCAGTGAAGAAAGTAATACAGTCTTGAGGCTATTGAGTGCATCTGAAATACTAAGGGTACTGCCCGCTGTGACAATGGCGTTAAATAATCCCCAAATACCTTCAACTACATTTACGACTGCCGTATAAACTCGCTGCAAGGGACTATCTGCGTTAAAAAAGATACTGGCAAAGGTGTTTTCAATACCCTTTTTAAAGACGCCAAGTTTATAAAGAAGTGTCCCTTCTGTTTCTTCAGGGCCAAATAAAGCTGAAAATCCAGACTCAATTGCCCCGCCTGAACCAAATAGACCTCCCTCACCAAACAGCATAGCAAGGGGCGATTCAGGCCCGAAGTGTTCATTGAATTTGCTGGTGATGGTATTAAAGATAGATTCATCACCCACAAAGAACTTTTTAATCGTGCCGTCTTCGCCAAACAATCCCGTAAAGGTACTGCCTATGCCGTTGACGACTTTGGTGATCGTACCTTCTTCACCAAAAAATTCGTCGAACTTGGTTTGGGCCGTTTCAAAGTACCCACCCAATGTTTCCCCGATGTTTTCAAAGGGCTTGGTGATCTTGTCGCCAATAGTAGACAGTCCCGTACCAATACGTTTGGTCTGTGTTCCCAACTTGCTCAGGTTGCCTCTTGCTTCATCAAGTTGAGCCTGCCCACCCGCATCAATAAAAGAACCAATTGCAGCATTTTGCAGGTCGCCCAATGCGCCCTTAATGGCGTCCAGACCCAAAATGCTATCCCCTGCGGATGCCCCACCAGTCAGGGCAGGTAAACCGCCACCTCCCGCTATAGGCGCTTCACCGCCCCCACCTGTATTGGCAGCATCGCTGGTCGCGGTAGCGGCATCACTGGCGGCGTCGGCAATCGCTTCGGTAGTACCCAACATGCGTTCGCGGATGGCAAGGGCGGCCCGTTCTTCAGCTTGCGTTGCCGCCACGAGATCATATTGTAATTGCGCCGTTTGTAATTCCTCTTGGGAGAGGGCCAACCGTTCATTAATCAATTGCAATTGTTTGTCAATGGCCCTGACTTCCTCAGCGTTGCCCCCGCCTTTGGTCAGTGTTTGAACCGCTTTATCTAAGCGTTTGGCAATAATATCGCGGGCCGTTTCCAGCGGTTTAGTCAGGGCTTCGAGGCGGGCCTTAACCAATTCCAAGCGATCTGCGAACGGCTGTAGACCCGCATCGAGTTCGGCAAGTCGGGCTTTCACTTGGTCGAGGGAATAGTTGGCAACCTCCCCCATCATGCTGGCGACCTGTTGGGCTACCTGCGTAACGGGTTCCAATGACACACCCGCCATGCCCCCCAACCACGCCTGCATAATATTGGCCCCGCCTTTGTCAATGGTAGACAGGGGGCCTTTGGGCGGCGGGGATTCGCCCATTAAAAAGTCCGCAATAAATTCTGCAATGGTAATCACCGCAGGGAAGATGTAGTTGTTTGCCGCTTGCAAGACCCCCGCAGCAAACGCGCCAAAGGCTGTGGCAGCACCAATAAACAAACCTTCCCTGAAAACATTGAGGAAGGGGAATATTTTAATCAGTTCGTCGCCTACCCAGTCGAGCGCATCTCCGATGGCACCCAAGATGGTGAAAAGCCCTTCGTAATATGCCTTAATGCCTATATAGAGTAGCTTCATGAGGGCATAAATAATTGCGCCTATATATTTTGCCTCTTTGACAATGGTGCCAAAGGTACTGAAGCGCATCAATAAACCAGCAACCACCCCATACAATTTCATAGTGTTGGTGATAATCGTGCCAATGATCTGACCAATAATAGAGATAAACGGCGCAACCGTTCGTACCACACTCAACACAATGTCAGTGATGCCCTTTTGAATAGACAAAAATACTTTGTATAGCGGTTGTACTGCCAGTGCCAGTGTGTCCAGCGCGTTCTTGCGGTTGGTGTCAATCTGCTGCTGAATTTCGGCGGCGGTGAGTTCGGCGTTGGCTAACTGTTTAACCGATGCCTCGCCTGCCTTGAGGGTAGCATTAAGGATGGCTTGCTGGCGTTCCTGTGCGCTAAGGGCTTCGACGGACTTGCCTAGTTTCTTAGCTAATTCTTCGTTGGCTTCCCCCACCCGCACGAGCAGACCTGTGTTGTCAATAAGTTCGGGTTGGACTTTCTTCACACCCTCAACCAAGCTGTTAAACAGAAAGTTGACATCCTTACCTGTTGAACGGGCTTGGGCGCGGGCGATTTCCAACAGCTTGGGCAAGCCTTCGCCGACCAACTTAGCGGTTTCACCCGTTGCACCTGCCAGCGCAAGGTTGGCGTTGGTGATGAGGTCGAGGTCAGCAATGGTACCGTTGGCGGCTTTCCGCATGTTGACGAGCAGGGCTTCAGGCACTTGTTGGGCTTGTCGGGCTAGGGTGTCAAATGAGGCAATGATGCCCTCAAAGGCCGCACCGCGTTTGCCCAGTGCCATGAATGCTTTGAAGGCCATCATACCTACCTTCAAAGCCACTAGCGCAACACCTACGCTTGCCAATGCTACAATTGCGCCTTGCGCTACAGGAGGCAAGGCTTTGAATGTTTCAATTAGTCCTTTGGCAGCGGTCTTAGCACCTTTAAAGCCAACTTCGAGGGCTTTAGGAATATTGTTAAATCCGGTTTTGAAAGCATCACTCAAAGTCGCATTCTGTAAAGCATCTTTCCCGCCACCAAACATAGAACGCACTTTTTCCATTGCTCCCTGAGCGCGTTCCACCATGCCATCGAACATTCCACTAGCCTTAGATTGGCCTTGCTGAATATTGATGTTAGTGATTTGCTTGAGATTTGAAGCGTAATTACTTGCAGATTTAGCCGCAATATTGAATTGCTGGCCCGCTTTTTGAACGTTTGACGCTAGGCCCTGTTCCATTCCCATCAAACGACGTTCAACGTCCACTAGCTTTTGGCTTAGTTTTAGATTGACTTCTTTTTGACGGGCCAGCTTTTGTTCTGTAGCGGCAAGACGATCTGAAATTTTAGCTGACCGAGCGCGTTCCTTAGTTTCCTTTTCAAAAGCAGCGCGGCCTTTTGAAGCGCCTTGTACCATGCGTTGAAATATATTCTGAGTGGCGCGGTTTACATCTTCATCTGTGGCACCTGTATCAAGCCCTGTCACTGCCTTGACAAAAAAGGAAGATAACTTGTCACGGCTCATGCCCGTTTGGAGGGTTTTAAATGCAGCAAAAATGTTCTTTTCAAAACTTTTAGGATCGAAAAAGGCCGATAAAGCACCTTTAATAGACGCCTGTGTCTCAGGCGAATTGGGCAAAATTGTTTTCAGGAGGGAGTCTACTAGCCCATTTCCACCTCTTGCCAATAGATTACGCCCGATATAACGTATAAGTGCTAACTGCAATCCTTTTTTCAGAAATTTCCCAAATGTATCGGCTATGAATCCCGCAGTGCCTATTACGGGTTGGATTAATGCTTTGTTTAACAATCCAAAAGCGAAACGGAAAGGAGACAAAACCGCATCTATTACGCGATTGAAAAGGGTGCGCCGACCCAGTAATGTGTCTATTTCTTTTTGTAATTCGTTGGTTTTTGCCGATAAAAAGCCAAATCGTTGCCCAACTTTAGCAGCAGCAATCTCAATAGCATTCAATGAAATGCCGACATAATTTAAAGAACTTGCCAATTTGAGCAGCGGTTGTATATCTTTGTCAGAAATTGCAATAGCCTTGATCCAATTACGAAGGTCTTTGTCTCCTTTAAAAACATCACGTAATTGTCCATAAAACCTCAACAACAATTTAAGAACTTCGACCAGTCCTTTTTCGATGGCGGGTTGAATGTTATCAATAAATGTATTGGCGAGGTCAGCGGCGCGATCCCCAAAATTTTGCCGAATAAGCTCTACGAATTTCTTTTGAAAGCGGTCAATGATCTTACCAATGATGTTATCCGCTAGGCCCAATCGAATAGCAAGACCAATGCCTTTAGCGACTGCTGCACCTACAGGCCCCATTGCCTTTTCGATAATTTTGGCGGCCTGTTGTACAAAATCAATTGCCTGCCGAATGCGGTTTATTGTATTGATAAATTTCTCTGCGGCGGGTGGCGCTTTTAACCCACTGGATTGTAACGCCTGCATTATTTGAACCTGTGTTGACAGGGCACTATTTACCCGCTGCAATTGATTGGCGTATTTTTCTGCGCCTTTGGCTTGTTCCTGATTGCCACCCGCTAAAGTTTTGACAAACCCCTTTAATCCCGCACTTTGATTAAATGCCGCATTAAGGCGTTCATAAATTGCAAGGGCTTTTTGCAGTCCGTTTACCAAGCCGCGTTCTATAGCAGGCTGGACTACATTAATAAAATTATTGGCAAGATCAGCAGCACCATTGCCAAAATTCTTGCGGATATAACCCACAAACTTTTTCTGAAAATTATCGAGCAGGGGGCCAATGACACTAGGCCCCAAGCCTAGACGCAAAGCCAATGCTAGTGATTTTGCAATTACTTGTCCCTGTCGGCTAAAAACCAATTGAATTACTTGCGCCGCTTGTTCAGCTATGACGCTTACTTGCTTCAATTTGTCGAGGCCATCTTGGAACAACTTGGCTATAGGTAAAGCCTGAAGGCGTGCGCCTATATTCTGTATGGCCTTGTTAATTGCCAGCAGTTGGGCGTTGGTTTGTTTTAGCTCAGTGTTTTGTTGGGCAACCGATTTAGTTTTGCTTTTTTGAGCCGTGACTGTCTGATTACGCAGCAATTCATTGGTTGAGCGAATTGCAGTATTGACTTTTTGGGAATCCGCAAGGTATTTCCCCACGCCTTCCAAAACAATGCGATTACCCGTAACCTGAAGTGCCATTAGGACTGCTCTGTCTCTTTTTCACGCCGGAAAGCGTCTTCCAACGTCGAGTGCATATAGTAGATAAAGACTTCGCACTTGCTGAGTGTCCCCGTGTGGGGGTTCACCCAACGGGGACTGCCGGGGAGGGCTAAATATTCGGCCCATGTAAGTCCACAAAACCGCGCCGCATCCATCTGACTGACACGGGTGGGTTTGTAGATGTCCACCAATAGCTGGCGCTTAAACCGATGCTCCGTTATCGGTTGCCCGTTCACCCATATGCCGAAACGTGGCCTCTGCTTCAAGAAGCCCCTCCTCAGTCACAGTTGTTTGTGACATGACGGCTTCAATGAACGGCCCGAACTCATCTTCTTTCATTTGCGCCTCGACCCAGCGCAGTTTCAGTAGATCGTTGCCAGCATTGGGGGAGATGAGCCGCAACCGTTTCACCAGTGGGTCATCTAGTGGCGGGAAGGTCTTGACGCCCATCAAAATACAGGCCCGCAACAATTCCCCCGTGCGATTGGTTTCATACGCTGACAGCGCCTCTTTGTAGTCGGGATCGTCTTCATCGAAAAACGTGACCCCTGCGATGCCAGCGGGATGTACTTTCTCAGGGGGTTGGGGCTTGCCCATTTCGTTGCTGTGCAGATCGAGCAACAACAGCGGCGGAATTTCTTGCAATTCCAGCAACAGGCCGGACTTGGTGGTGAACACCCGCGCTTTTTCGGCGCGGGCATCCTTTAGAATCTCATCCGATGTACGATACGGTTTCTTGGTTGCCATAGGTTCCTCTCAGATCAAACGGTTACTTAACTGCTGCGGGCAGTCTTGGCGATGGCGACAAACCCATCCGTCGCAGTGTCGGCAATGCCGCCTGCAATCATGGTGTTGGCATCCCACATGGCGACATTGTTTACCGCATCGCTGGTGGGGAATCCGGTGAGAGATTCGTTTTCCCATGTGTTGCCCCCATCGGTGGTGCGGTACACACGACTGGCGGGCGTTGCCGTTGAATGGCACAACAGGCCGAACGCAGGATTTTCCTTGAAGAAATAGATGTCCGTGACTGAACCAGCCCCAGCACCCGTGAAGCCTACTGCGGCACTCCACGTATCCCCGCCGTCAGTGGTGTGGTAGGCATTGCCATCGGCAGCACCCACGTACCAAATTTCGTCATCAATGACGCTGACGGTGTTAAGGACAGTGGCAGCAATCGGCCCCACAATCAGCGAGAAGGTTTCGCCGTTGTTCTGCGATACCAGCACTACGTTGGCATCCCCAACCGCCACAACGGTATCCCCGATGCCGTCAATGTCATTGAGGTCTTCAGTGGTGAGAGTACCGTCTTGCAGTACGGTTACGCCGCTACCAATGGAGGTCATCACGTAGATGTACCCGTTCTCAGCCGCGAAATAGACACGAGCCAGATTGAGCGCATAGGCCGCGTTGGGCGTAGCGCCCCCCACAAACCCCGTCGAGACTTCCGTCCATCCGCCTGTGGTCGTGCAACTGTCCTCATGGGCATAGATGTAACTATTGGCACCAGTGGGGGCGATGATGTACTTGCCCGTGTACACGAGGTCGGTGGGATTTTCGCCAGTGTGGGACAGGATACCCGTCAGGAGCAGGGCGGTGATGTTGGCCCCGTCAGTGGTGTGGTAGAACTTGGGCACGACTGAAGACCCATCGCCTTGCCCAATCCAATACATGGTGTTGCGATTTTTCCCAAACGCTGCACCCGTGACAGGTTGCGTAACAGTGGCAGATTCGATTTCGTTCCACGTCACACGCACGGCACGATGAATCGCGCTATAGGAAAATTCGGCGGGGATGGTCAAGATTTCGTCGCCGTCAGCCGATTGCATATCACTGTAGGAGAACGAGCTTAGGTCAGCATCGGGAATAACGATCTTGCTTTCCCATGCGTTCTGATTGCCCGGTGCGCCTTCGCCCATGAGCAGGTGGAACGCAACGGGCAAGTTGTCCATGTGGATTTCTTCGAGCCAATTGATCTGGTCAATGGTCAAATCCTGCTCCACTGAAATGGTACCCAAATCGGGGGCGGTGCGTGTCCGGCCCAGTGGTTGGAAGTCGCCATATTCAGTATCGCTGGGGCGGTTGACCTGATTCGACCCCGCCACAGGGACGGTAACACCCCCGGCCCGTAGTTGGCCTTTGGCCTTGTTCAAATAGGCAATCTGGTTTCCCGGATACGCCCCCTCTTTTTGTACCCATGTGCGGACATTGAGTTGGCGGTTACGCGCCATGCCCCGCTTTCTCGTGCTAGTCGCCATTGTCCGAATCCTCCATCAGATTCGCTAGGTTGATGATCTTGGTGGCATCCAGTTCTAGTACCCGTTGCAAGGCTGCCACGACCTTCATGGGGTTGCGGTTAAAATCTTTTGGAGAATAAAGACCGCGCCGTTTCAATTCTTCCTCCAAGCGTTCAGCGAGGTCGGCGGCGGTGAAGTGCTTCACCCACTCATCCAACCAATGAGGCGGACGGGCAGGGGTGGCGGTTTTCTTTTGGGGTGGTGTTGGGGGGATAACGGGTGGCACATCAATCGTTTCCACAGGTTCGTTCCATGTATAGGGTTCGCCAATGGTCACGTTGGTGACAGTCGCCGTTACGCCGTTGGTGATGGTTGTGGACATTTCAGGCGCATCGCCATCCACAAGATTTACTTTAGTCATACGTAGTCGCTCCGGTTCTGGCGGGTGATGTATTGCCACGCCTCTACTGCACCCCGCCACTTCCCCAATGGGTTTTCGAGCAGGGTGGGGTCATAATCGTAAAAGCGCAAGTTTCCATCTGCGGTCAGGACTTCGCGCCAGTATTTATAATTCATCTCCGCAGGCACCACTGACCCCATATCTTTGGGTAAGAAACCCACGCTAAAGCGGGCAATGTGCCGTGCCAATTCGGTGCTGACATTGCCAAAAGCGTCTGTCGGCTGGCCTGCCACATAATTCACCGTCACTTTCCGCAGCTTGGCGGGATCGGTATAGGTGAGGGCACTCGCTGTCCACTCGCTGTCGGCATACGTCCCCGGTTGCAGCTTGACATGCCACTTGCCATAAACGTCCAGAAACCCCGTTTGGGTCGTGCCATCTGTCCAGTAAAAGGTCACATGGCTACTGGTATTCACCACGCGGCGGCGGTACACATCCACTGAAAAAACAAAGTTGTCATCGTTAACGGGACTAAGACCCTCGACAAGTCCGGGGTTGAGGGTTTCCCACAGTTCGGGTTTCACCATCTGCCAGCGTTGGCCCGTGATGGTTAAAATGCCCCCTGAAATACTGAGGCGCACCGGACGAATACGCCATGTCTCGTCGCGGTCTGTCAGGCGGTCATTGTCTGAAAAATAGACCGCAAGTTCGCTGGTATCAGTCAGTGTGGTACTGAGGGTTGCCGACCAACTACGGCGGTTATTGCTGTCGTCGGCTTCCCCATATGTCACAGGTACATTGGCTTCCACCAGTGTTTCTGTAATGACACCCCCGTTTTGGACGTGTCCCCAATGCAAGGGGGTGAGCAGTTCGGTTATGCGTTGTTCAATAAACGCCTCACTGCTTTCCACCAACGTGACGCGGTACAGGGTATCGCTTTCGGCAGTGGGTTGGGCTTTCCATCCCAGTTCCGCAGCAATACGGCTTTCGGCCTCCTGAATAGCAGCAGCAATACTTTCCCTACCCAGCGCATCATGGTTCTGCCAGTCGTGTTGGTACAGAACAGGCCGCGAGGTGCGATCCCCTTTGATGAGGCCCGACCCCATCACTCCATTAAAGAGTGCGGGATGAATACCCCAAAGGGCGGCCCATTGGTCGAGGGAAACGGCTGTCGCAATGCTGGCACGGGCCATTAGAATTTCTTCCTTGCTGACTGCGCGTAATCAGTCAAAATCTTACTCAGGCGTCGTTCCAATACTTTCCCGTACAGACGTTCCACTTCAGCATCAAAATTGCGCGGCGTGATCCCCGGATGGAATACCATATCGCGCACAATGTAGTCCCCATACTTGCCCCCCGTTGGATCAGATACCAAGCTGCCGGGGCGGGTTTTGGGTTCAAATTCTTCACGGTAGGCCAGATTGCGGGCATTCACGGGTTCGATGGGATACCAGTCACTACGGTTGCCTGCGGCCTGCCCCGTCCCGTCGTTCACATAAGTGAAAACGGGATCGAAGGTATACACCATGACTTCATAATCCTCACCGACTTCCAAGTCCACATCAAACTCAGGCGACGTGTCCCAGTCATCGGTGAGCGATTCATATTCATTCAGCATGTCAAGGGCAGTATCCAGCAAAGCATCTTCCAGCGCCCGTTCAAGGGTAAAGGTTGGAAAAGGCCCTGCGTAAACCGCTACTGACACGACACTAGCCATTGCTGTATATCCCGTTGGTCAATGTGCCATAAACGGATACGCTACCTGTGACACGAGTAATGCGGGCACGGAAGTAATGCCATCCGCGCACGTTAACCACATACCCCGCAGTCGTGGGATCGGTCACAGTTGAAGCAAGGGTTGTCCAGTCCGCCACTGAGCGTCCCACAATGGGAATCCATGTGGTATCGTCGGCGCTACGCACTTCAAACACCACTGTCCCAGTGAAGGTTGACCCCTCAATGTAGACCGTGACGCCCCCAATGTCACCCTGCCCCAGTGCCGCTACCGTGCCATCGGCGGTAAGATTAGCAGCAGCATGAAAGGTAATGCGTTGGGCCATTGTGTCCTGCCTTTACGCACGTTCCTGCGAGATATGCACATAGTCCACTGTGATAACCGGATCGCCCGTGCCCCCAATGTGGACTGCGGCGATGATGGGGCATAAAGCCACCCCCGTGCGGTAAGCGTTCAAACGACTCCCAATCAGCACATCATTGATATAGAAGTCCACTGACAAGTCAGCGTTCCACGCCACTGATAATTTTTGATAACTGGTGCTGACCGTCGAAGTTGTGACCGTAGCGGCATCAGTGCCGTTGTTGGCGGTGCCGTAATACCAGAACGCACCCCCATTGGCGAGTTCATAAATCCAACCCATGAAGTCCGTTGGCACAATGGCAGGTGTGACGACATTGGTGCAGAGGTCGCCACCCGATTCGGTTTTGGCATCGGTCATGCCAACCACCAAGTTGTCTACTGCGTTGGCTGCACCTGTAACCTTCAGCAATACATCCAAACGCCCCGGATAGGTCGTGGAAAAGGAAATGCCGCTGGCAAGGTTGGCAAAGTCGTTGGCGGTTGATCCCAATGAAAGGGTCACAGTGCCCCCGTGTGCCTCCGCTAATGCGATGGCGCTTTGGTCAGTGCCATCGGCTTCGACTGCTGAGGCCCACAGGTCGGTGTTGAGCGTGTCGCCCAAAAAGTCCTCAAAGAACGTGATGCGTTTGAGGGGATCAATGTAACCCTGATCCCCAATCACCAGTCGTTCATCAAGGCTCTTAGGGGAATGATTCAGCCCGTAAGTTAGCCCTTGAACCATGTTAACGTTCTCCTAGCCTAACTCGTAGGCGATTCGCTGTATTGGCCCACCAGCATGGCAGCAACCGCTGAGGCCGCACCAAGTTCAGTCGCCACTTGGATTCGCAGATAGCGACGGCAACGGCGCAGATCAACCGCCACAGTTTTGACGCCTGCGGTATTGAGATTGGCAAGGGTGTCGGTGTCGCCCGTGACGGGATCGGTCAAGATGCTGGCGGTCACAGCAGCAAACCCCGACCCACTAGCGTCTGAGTGTTCCACTGAAACGGTGGTGTCGGCCCCCGCATCTTCGTTGGTCACGACGATGAGAGCGCGTTCTTTCAACCAGTCTTGGAGGTCTACCACCGTCACCGCAGCATTAACGGCTGCGATGTTGGCGTAGGCATCATTGTTCAGGAGGCTCACCACCTGAATTGCTTGGGCAGTGTCGAGTTGATAGTGACTCATTTTGTCTATTCTCCCTTAGTCCACAATGCGGACGCCCGTCATGTAGGCGAAGGCTTGGGCATACTCGACATTGCAGTCAGTACCCACTTCGCCTTTGTAGACGACCTGCGAAGCCGCAAAGTTGACGTGTTCGCTGGCAGTCATCTCGACTGTGGGGCTGTTGCCAATCATGAAATTGCTCCACTCCCCGAAGAAGATGTAGGAACAATCGGTGCTGGTGCCCACCGTCAAGTTGACAGGCACTTGGGTCGTGGTATAGATCGGATACCCATACAGCATGGCGGGTTCGCGGTTGTTTGCCACGTTATCAATGAAATAGTGGCGACCTTCGGCATCTGCCATTTCGCGCAGCACCGACTTTTGGCGGGGGTGCATGACCCACGCTTTCGTGCCCGTTTCGGGTACATCGCTGGTTTCCACCATTTGCATCAGGCGGGAGAAGTCGGTCAATGTTGGTAGACCGCCGTTCGCCAACGCGCCAGAAGCCGTCGCAGAATCCCCAGCGAGGGTCGCGCCCACGCCCATTGTGCGGACGTTGGGAATGTTGATGAGGCCACGCGGTTGTGCGCCTGTGTTGTTGGCACCCGTAGGTACCGCCCCGATGCCCGTCAGGTACGAGAGTTCCATTAAACGGCGCAGACGGTTGGTGATGCGGCGGGTGATGAGTTCTTGAACTTTGGCTTGGGCCGTGCTGTTGAGCAGGAGGCGAGAGACGTTGACCATCGCAGCGGCGTAATTCAGATTCATGGTGATACTGCCACCCGTGAAGTCGCTGGCGGTGCGGGTCTGGTGTTCCCCGACCCAGTAGGCGGTGATGTCACTGTTTTCCACTGGAATCTGCAACTGCTGATTGTCAATGGGCATGAAGGTCGCACCCAGCTGGGTGAATACCAACGCAGATTCGAGGCGTTGGATAATCATGTCCGACACCTGCGGGGGAATCAGCCAACCCCCACGCGGACTGGACGTGATGCCCAAATCCTTCATGGTCTTTTCGTCTTTTGTCCAGATGGCCTTATAGGTCATCAGGGGCAAAAACTGATCCATGTTTTGGTGCAGGTAAGGCGCACCCTTTTCAGGCTTGCCACCTGCCTCAGTAGGCTTGTTGGCGGCCTGCGCGGGGTCGGTAGGCAACGTCTTCAGCGGTTTTTCTTCCGGCGCTTCCGGTGGGGCCGCGTTGTCCAATGCCTTGAGGGTTTCAATGCGCTTGAGCATGGCGTTGTATTCCGTCATGCCTTTGGTGTGTTTTTCTTCCCATCCCTCCGCGCCTTCCGTGACGAGTTTTTTAAGTTCCTCGTGTTTGGCTTTGGCAGCGGCAATGAGTTGTTCGAGGGTCATTGCTTATGTCCTTGCTAGATGATGTTGGCGAGGTCAATCAGTTCGAGCAGGGCCAGCGCACGTTTTTGGGCATCATCCATATCCGGCGATTTGTTTTCTTCGCGGGGGATTTCGACCCATTCACGCTTTACAGGTATCCACTGATCCGAACTGGCAAAACTAAGTTGTCCGTTATCGTCGCTGTAGCCGACCTTAAAATGGTCACGGCCCGAACTAACCACGCAGCTTTTGTCCATGAGCATGTCCACGACATAAGCGGGGGGTGATCCGGTGAGTTGCGAACGGACGGCCTCTTGCGCTTGAAAGGCCATGCCTACACGCTCTTGATATTCATTAACTGACTCCGCCTTCTCCGATTTCCCATCGGTAGGCAACTCCCCGTTGCCCTCATCTAGCGAGTCAAGTTTTGAACTATCCAGACCGATTTGTGTGATGGCGCTTTTGACGCTTTTAACGCTAGACACTATCGTGTGTTTGGGGTTGGCGGGTGTGGGCGTAAACGACGCCTCAATCACGGGCCATTCGGTAATCATCCCGTCTTTGCGGGGCGGTTTAACACGTTGGGGTAAAGCACCAGACGAAAAGAATAACTTGCCCTCTTGGATGAGTTTCCAAATCATGTCCTCATACCACTTGCGTGAGGCATCCACGACGCCCAACATGCCTTCTACATAATGCCCGTTTTCGTCGGACTTCCATGCAGTGACTTTGCCAATCGGCCCTTCAAGGGGTAAATCATCTGGCAAGTCTAGGCCCTGTTGTTCAAAAAATTGGCGGGACTTTTCGTGATGGAATACAGCGGGGAGCGCACCGAGGATGTCATACCATTCGCGCACGCCTTTGGTGGAGGGTGCAAAAAATTCCCCGTCTAAGTCTAAGTCTTCGGGGCTTCCAAAGGGTACCAGATACCCGCCAAATGTGCGGGTTTCTTCATCCAATGCTTTGATGAGGTTCAGTGGCATAGCCTATTCCATTGTGTGCTAATTATTCTTATGTTACAGGCAAATGGTTAAAAAAACAAGATGCCTAACGGAATTAGGCTACCGCAACCCCACACGCTGCAATAACCCCGACCAGAATTGCCCCTGCGGAAGTGGCCCCACTCGTTCCATGCCCGATGTAACCCATTGGTGTACGCAATTGGGATGGCGGGGACAAGGGTTGGCTAAAGCAACTTGTATATCTACCTCACCCATGCCCACCAGTCGTCCGCAGTCGTCACACACATAACTACGCGGGAAAACTTTGGCCTTGGCTTTGATGGCCTGCCCGTTGACTTTGAAAAAATCCGTTTGGGCTTGCTGCACGGCATCTCGATTGGCCCACAGCGAAATTTGTGGCCCTTTCCAATTGGCCCGTGCGGTATGCCATGACTGTAATCGTTTCACCAAGTCATCACGGCTGATCTTGGGATTTTCTAATTCGATGGCCTCAATTTGACGGGCCAAGTCACGGTCATAGGTTTGGGCAATGGTTTCGGCTTCAGACTGTGAACGGGCCGCTAAATTATCGAGGGTGGCTCTATCCAATACCAACACCCGCTGCAACCGTACCCCCGCCTGTTTGAGCAGACGGTTGTATTCCGTTTTGTAAGCAGCAGACCGTTGGCGTGTTAGGGCTTGCTCCAAGTTCATAATGTCTTGGGCATTCATATTTAGCATGTTAAACACCAGCGCGCCCCGCTGCGACAGCGCCTTAGAGTTCAACGGGGGGTTGGGCGTCATTCCATTCGCGTTCTGGCACATTCCGTAGTTCCTCTAATCTATCCCTAAATCCAAATGCGTCGGCAATATCCCCTGCCCCCTCTAACACCAGATCGCGGTGTTCGGCAGGTAGCTTATCCATTTGTACCAGCGTCCAATCGGCAAAACGCTTTTCAGTTGCTTGAAGTGCTTCAAATAAATAGTCGAACGTGCGTTCCACATCGCGGCGGTCTGTCGCTTTCAGCAAGTGAGGCCGAACATCCTGCACCACTTTTAATGGCAACGGTAAGGCCAGTTGTGCCATGTCCGCCCCTGTGTCCCATGCTTTGAGGGCCATACGTTGGGCGGCAATGAGGTTCTTTTTGTTGAGGCCCCGTGACTGGGGACTATCCCCCTGTGTGTCCCCTTCGGGCAGGTCGGTGCTTTGGGGGGCGTTGCTGTTTTGGGTGGCTTGCTGCATGGGGCCACCCTGTCCGGGCATTCCGGTATTGCCAAAGAATTGGAGGTAGGCGGAACCGGAACCCCCGCTAGGGCCATCACCCCACTCCACTTCATCCATTTGATACCACCTCTTGCGTACCTCATTAATGGCGAGATAAGGTGCTGCCACTTCAATTTGTCTAAGTTTCAACTCCTCGTTGACGGGTCGAATATCTTCAAATTCAACCTTGAGTGCATACCGTTTGCTGGTGTAGTAGGGCACCAATTCAAGCGATACCCGTTCAGCCAGCGCGTTGAGTTCTTCATAGATCATCTGGTAGTAGTGGCGTTCCCCGGTGATACTCGATGCTTCAGTGGCATCTTTGTCAAACAGAGATTCGGGCACGCCCATGAGGTCGTGAATGCTTTTCTTATTGGCTTGTCGTCCGGCAAGAAAAGACAACTCCATCGGTGTCAGCCCGATGTCATGAATCTTGGTTTGCACAAACCCCGACCCCGATCTGAAAAACATGGTTTCGCGGGCCATGCCCCCTCGGTTATACCAGTCTTGTCTTGCTTGGTTAAATTCGGTTTCGTTCATGAACCCCGCAAATTCAATCGCCATGTTGGGGATAGCGTTACGAGGCCCAAAAAAGTTTTGGTTCCAGTTTGCCATCGCAAAATCGCCATTGATTTCGACCATCGCAGAAGACAAATCAGACAATCCCCAATACTGGTTATTGGGATGCCATCTTTTGATGTGCATGATCTGTTCGGGTTGGAGGTAGGTTTCGCTGCCACCTGTATGCAAAGGCCGATACCAGTACCCCTTAATGCGCCCATTGTCTTGATTGGCATCAATGAACATATAGGCTGAGGGAATAATCTCAATACTTTCGGGTTTGCGGGCACCTTTAAAATACCAAAAGCAATTGCCTTCCAGCCGCAAACGTCCAACCGTCTGCGACCACAATTCAGCCGATGTGAGTTCGGAAGTGGAAGGATAGGCCAGCAGCAACGACAGGGGATGGTCAGGCGCAACTTCTGTATACTTGTCCTTTTTCCATTCCAGTACCCGGCCCTTGCCCATTGAAACCGTTCGCATAATCTTATGCAGGGCTTGAGCGACGAAGATACTGTACTCATAGGCTTGTTGGGCTGATACATGAGTGGTATTGGGAATACCTGTGCCCCAACCGCCGCCCCACACAGGCGTATAAGGCGCAAGGTCTTTGCCTTGCATCTTCATGCCCCAATTCATTAGGCGTGTGCCTACCATTTGTCGAATCATACTGCCTCCGTTGCCACTGGCGGGCCAAAAGCAAAACTGGGGCCTGAAGGCACTTGGCGCATTTGACCTGCGATAGCATCTGCCATCACCAAGTCGTCGTAAGCGCCTTTATCAGCTTCAGCGCGTTTATTTTTAATGACAAACCGCAACGCCTGTTGCACGATGGCTTTGTCGCGGATGGTATAGGCATCGGGACGGCGATATTCTTCAGCGAGGTCGTCAATCATCACCGGACGGGTCGCAGGATTTGTGTGCCATCCCACTCGTCCATCTCGATGCACATATAAATGGTTGTAAGAAGGAAAGGTGTCGGTGCCGGATTGTAAATAATTGAGGACGGTGTGCCCGTGATTGTTGCGTTCAACAGCGACCATTGCCCCGTTATAATGTACCGCCAGATCACGCACATACTTGGCAAACTCGGTTAGCTCAAATTGCCCATGCAGTGTGGCAACCTGCGTATTGGTGCGATAGTCACGCACCACTGCGGCGGCGTTATTTTCCCCAATGCCTTCGGACGGGTCGCACCCCATCACATACCGCGCCCCATTCACGGGCGGTTCAAAGATACGCCAACGAGCAAAGTCTTTAATGTAAAGCCGTTCTTCCACCGGATCACTACACTGGGTATCCAGTCTTAGGCGAAGTGCTTCACGATCAAACCGTCCCCGCCCTGACAACTGAAAACAGGTAATGGGGTCTTCGGGATATTCCTGTGTAAAGTCATCCCCCAGACGTTCAATTTTGGCCCGTCGCCATTTGATTTGTTCGGGTGTAAGGCCGTGTTTTGCCATTAACCCCGCTTCGGCTTCGGTATATTCCAACACCTCGCCGGGGTCGAGAGGAAGGCGATACTCATCATCCCACCACCACGCATAAAAATGCAGTTTCCATTCGCCCCTGCCATCAAGGGCCGCCATACACATATCGTAAAATTCGCCATCTGCCCCGTTGGGGGTGGATTCAATAATGACCCAGCTATCTGCCATGATGTGGCGGTCTGGAATGGCTTCTAGCAACCCCGTTAGTACCAATTTAGGTTCGGGCCAAAAAGCAAACTCGCTATTATGCACAACGCCCGCAATAGTGCAAAACGAATGGGGGTCTTCATCTAATACTAAATCATAGACATATTCGGGCCTTTCAAGTGGTTCAATCTTTGTCACCTTAGCCCAATAATGATTTTTGCCCCGTCGCCATCTGTGCCGACCATAAGTATGATTGGGGTTGGCACGAATACGGTCTGCGATTCTACCATCTGGCGGGGGCGGATAGGGCTTGCCTAGCCATCTGCGTAGTTTTATATTCCCCGGCCCATGCACTGAAACTGTGTATCGAGTACGGTTATTGCGTTCATTGCGATACCCGCCCTCATCCACATATATGCTGGGGTATCCAACCCGCAAGGAAATTAACAGGCGTTTTAACTGTACTGCTATATGTTCGCGGACAGTGCAAAAGGAAACGGTGCGCTCATCTGTAAATGATCCGTCGCCCTCAAATAGTCCCTTTAGAAAGCCTATGAGAAAATCTTTGGGGTAATTCCAAAATTCATCAGGGATTCGCTTGTTATCGCCAGTGCCCAACATGGATGTAATAAAGTCAGTAAAACATCCCCCATAAATGTGATAAATACCCGTAAGCGTTCCTTCCCGCTGACCAAAGCTATAACTGGTGAAATACGGCTTTAAATGTTCCAAGACGGGGGTGATAATTTTTTCTTCTTCGACATGCACTGATAATTGAATGTTATTGTCTCGGCCCGTTCCCTCAGCAATATACCACCCGCAAAATTCCCCCAATATCGCGTCTAATGGGATACGAGTTGGGACATGCACTGCTCCAACCTTATGGGGGATAGGCAAGCTCTTAGTTTTATGCGAGGGGTGACTTATAGGAAATGCCACATAATCGCTTTGGGTTATTTCGCCTGCGGCTTTCCAGATAGGTCTGCCTGTCTTGTATTCACGGCATAGAATTTTATGATCTACCGTAGCCTCAATGGGGTGGTAAGAATTGCCATGCAGGGTAATTCTTACAACGTCTTTATCACATGGGATTTTGCTCAAAGCCCTGACTTCCATCAACGCCCCATTCCCAGAACGCACCCTAGATGGAGGTTCAGTGATTGGATAGGCATATCCGTCTTCGCCAATAACCCGCTGACTTGGTAAAAGACACAAGTGCGCGAGGTGAATGGTATTGCCCCGACCAAAGGAGTGGTTGCCCGCCGTCCCAATATAGCTGGAACTTTCCAGCGCCGGGAAAGTGGAGGTGATTTTGTCGTCTTTCCCCATGACGGGTTTCGACCCTGTGGGAATTTTGTCGTAAAACAGCTTAAACTTTTCCCGCAGTTTTTCCGTTGAGGTTTTGTCATGTGAGATAGTGACCACCGTTTTCCCAAACTCAGTGGTGACTTTTTTATAGAACAAGCCTTGTATAAAAGTAGAGAACCCCAACTGACGGGCCTTGAGAATGAGGTCGCGCCCACTGCGGTTTTCATAAAAGTGCTGTTGGGCACGATTGGCGACCAGCGGCACCAGACGCCCCCGCTTATCCTTGATGGTCAGGATAAACTTTAAAAATAATAGGTCGTCTTGGAGGACTTGTTCGGGGGTAAATTTAGCCATTGCCCAACAGTTCCTTCATGCGGTCTTGGAGGAACGTTTCAAAGGTGCTGCTTTGATGATCCACTGCCATCTTGGATGAGGTGTAATTGGTGGGCATCTCAGCCGCGATCCGCAATTCGCGGTTGCTGAGGGCGATGGCCTCTTGGACTTGTCGCCAGTAATTGGCGTCTACTTCGACCTTGACCCGCACCTCTACCACATCTGACCCCTGTTCGCGCACGGTTTCCATTGCGATGGGTGTCACCATTTTTTCAATGTCGGGGATGGTAGACAAAATGCGGTTTATCATTTCGGCCCGCAGGTGCAGGGTATCATCCCACGTCAACTTGCTAACCACGCTGCGGCGCTCCTCTAACTCAGCGTTGCGCCGTTCTAATTGATAGGTGTCCCACGCCTTGACCCGTTCGATCCAATTAAATTGAGAGGAATAGATGTGCAGCGTTTGAGGTGATAATCCCAAACTAAGGGCCAAATTTTGCACATTACGCTGGCGGCCCACCCCCATGTCGCGGTAACGCAAAAAATACTGAAAGGGGGTATCAGTTTCTTCGGGTAATTGTTCCCATACCTCACGGGAGGGGTCGAGTAGGGTTAAGTCCTGTTTTGCCATAGGCTTTTTACCCACAACACCAAACGCTGCCACCAATTGACAGGCACGGATAAATAGAAAAGGGGTTCGGTGTCTTCCTCCCCCTCATAGGTGTCTTCGTCCCATAGGGGGCAATATTCGTCGGGAATCAACTGGAAGGTTCTCCCGCAGACTCATTGGGCAGCAGAAAAGGAGTAGCACTGGGTACGCCCATCGGCACATTGCCCCAACCGGGGGGTACAGCACATTCGGTAATTACCATCAAGCCGTCACCGTTTAGTCCCCATGTGACTGTTACACTGCCCGCTTTGCCTTTGCCATAATTGAATACCCTATAGTGGTTGTATTGACTCTCAGTGCCATATGATTCAATATCGAGGTCTAGTACATCAAAGGCATTGCGGTCAAGGCTGACTTCGGGTGCGGCTTGGGCAAGGGTGGGATTGGTGAGGCAAATCCACAAATCATCAGGAATGCGTGGCTCCGGCACAGCAGTGATTTGTAAATACACCGGAATGTAGATGGGCGGGGCCGTGATTTCAATGGTTCGCACGGCGGGATTTTCACCTGCTCCCAATAACGCCGCCGCGAATATTGCCACAAATACAATGGCAGCAGCAACAGCGAGATAGTTCAGTTTATTCGTCGGCATAATATCTCCTCAAGGCTTCTAATGTGACCGCAGCGGCAAGTAGGCCGAAATAGGTAAGTTGTCGCCGTGCGACTTGTTGGCGACGGCGGCCCGGACGGGTGCTGGCCCGTTGTCTAACTGCCTTTTTATCACTTCCCATGTTTGTCTCGCATATATTCGCCCAATTCGGCTAGGAACGTGGCGATGACTGACTCTACCATGTGCATCGGTAGGGCCATAATGTCGGTGTCGGTACACCTAGCGATGACAGGTAGCACCAAAGTTAACGCAGCCGCGCTGCCCGTTTCTTCCATTGTTGCCGCCACCATGAGATTGAAATGATCCCCAATGGTCAACTCGTCGAAACAAAATTCAATTGGCATCGCGTGTCTCCCTCACGAACTCCTCAACGTATACCCAATCGTTTTTCTCGCATAGCTTCTCAATGCCCTTGCCCCCACCGTAAACCACAAAAAGGTGGGGTTCTTCGCCGCAATGCAGTGAAGCCAGTTCATATTCCTCTTGAATTAAAGACTCCTGCCCCGCTAGGGCACGAGTGCAATAAGCGCCCCATCCCAGCGGCACACCCAGTAGATTATCTTGGCGGTATTTGATGGACACGTTTAAATCCACCAATATCTTGATACCATTTTCTTGCCAAAACCGTGCCATCCACCGCTTGCGCCCAATCTTGTACAGGGCTTCATAACGGGGCAACTGGTGATGGGTGGTAAAGTTGGCCTCGACTGCTGCCACGCAATGGGTGTCTACTACTTTCAAGGGGTTTTTGTCGAGCGCACTAAACTTGTAATCGTCAGTAAAAAAATGAATCGTACCCCGAACGGCACTGGTGCGTGCTGTTGATCCCCACTTGGTAAAGGGTAGATCAAGATAATCCGCTTGCATGTCGAGCCTCAACAACGACACGCCATACTGAGGCTCACGGGGGAATTGGGCATCCGGCACATCCGAGACAAGGCTTTCCACTTTCGCCGTGACAGGTATTTTTTTGGCAGCTTCGCGGATGGTGCGTTGCTGTTTGACCGTAAAGCCCGACGACTTCTTTTCAACGCGCCCCATCTCAAATAACTTTTGGAGAGTCTTTTTGTCCCAACTGCCCTTTTCGTTGGCGAGATTGTCTTGAATGGCAAACTTTTCGGCCTGTTGTTCGGTGAGGTGGTCAATGGTGATATAGGGCACTAACCATTCTCCATCTGTATCCAGCAAGACATGGGCCGGGGCATCTTTCCCCGCTTTTTTCATCTCCATGAGTGCCGCAATGCGCCCATGCCCTGCATACAGTTTCCCGCCCCGAACGGCAGGCCATTGAACAAACCCGAAACGCTCAATAGCGCCTACCAAAAACGCGAGGTCGTGGAATTTTGGGTTTAATTCCCACTGCAAAAAATCTGAGAGGCGAAGGCGTTTCAAGGTGTCGTTCATGCCCCATAGTATAACATAAGAATAGAGCGATATGTAACATAAGTTTAGATTATGTGGTAAAATGGGGACAGTAAATGTTGTTGGAGAAAAATCCCCTATGGCCCAAGCAACCGAGATTCACCTCATAGATTCGCGTGCCATTGAACAAGGCGCAACGTATGACGAGTTAACCCTGACGTGGGCCGACGAAAACACGGGCGACCCCATCAACATTACGGGGTATACCGTTGAAATGGATATTAAGGCCAACGTCAGCGCCAGTACAGCTCTTGCGACCCTCAGCAGTACCGATGGCGATTTCATCATTACGGGTGTGACAGGCGAAATTCAATTCAATTTTTCATCGGACACTACCGCCGCCTTTACCTTTACGCGAGGGGTCTATGACTTGTTCTTGATTGCTTCAGGAGGGGAGCCTGTTCGCAAGATTGCAGAGGGGCAAATCCATGTCATCCCCCGAATCACCAGTTTTTAGGAGTAGCACACAATGGCAGGTTTGACTAATCGGGGCAAGTATTTGCTCTTGTCTGAATTTTTCCGCAACCCCACTGAGTTCACCAACTTGTATGTGGCCCTTTGCACCAGCGCCGCTGCACCCACCGCCGACACCAACACATTCTCAGAATTGACTGAGATCACGGCTGGTAACGGATATACCGCAGGCGGCATTTCGTTATCCCGCAACGGCACCGACTTTGACGTGCTGACTGAGGACGATGCCACAGACCGGGGATATATCCAGATTCGTGATCTTGTCTGGACGGCATCGGGTGGCGATCTGCCCTCGTCGGGGAGTGGCGCACGCTACGCCATTTTAACCGACGACAACGGCACGCAGGGGTCACGTCAGATTATCGCCTATTGGGACTTGACCAGTGACCGCACGGTGTCCACAGGCCAAACGTTGACCCTCACCAACTGCGAACTGCGCCTGAATGAGAGTTAACCATGCCTGATAATGTGGCGATTACGGCGGGATCGGGCACAACTGTATCCACTGAGGAAGTCACCACCCTCAATGGGGGGGCGGTATCGGCCCAACACGTTCAGCGCATAGCCGCCGCGCTACGCACTGCCGATGGCACAGCGATAGACTTGCCCGGTGATGCCACCAACGGCCTTGACGTGGATGTCACCCGCGTGATTCCCGGTACAGGGGCAACGGCCCTCGGTAAAGCGGAGGACGACGCCCACGCCAGCGGTGATGTAGGCGTGTTGGCGCTTGGGGTACGGCGCGATTCAGTGGTGTCGGGCGCAGGGACGGATGGCGACAATGCCACCTTGAACCTCGACAGC
>ERZ761591.72-NODE-72-length-23193-cov-422.462227_pt1 | contig 23193 bp, 29 predicted proteins | sample MGYA00512167_ERZ761591 | MGnify/ENA primary metagenome ERZ761591 (study PRJEB28899, sample SAMN03785559) | bioreactor sludge metagenome | biome: EBPR Sludge; feature: EBPR Bioreactor; material: 0.22µm filtered reactor supernatant | place: Saint Lucia: Queensland...
CCGTTTGGAATGTTTTAGCAATGTTCAGTGTTTCATTATCTTGATCTGGTTCCCCGTCGCTCACTAAAACAATTTTTGTGCCCGTCCCGTCAACTGGCTTTACGAACTTAAGCGCCTCTACCATATCCGTGCTACCCTCTAAATTTTGCGGCAAACCATCAGGGCAAAATACAGGCCATGAGGAAAAACTAATAACCGCAACCTTACCGGGGTTATTGCCTTGTATGGTTGTTAGTTGATTGCAGGCAGCGTCATAGCGGCTGATTCCACCCGGCGCGTCATGTTGGCCCATTGAAGCCGATGTATCAACCACAACCACTATTTCAGCGTTTAGAAATGTTTCTGCTAACGACTTGTTACTTTGCTGCTGAATATCAGTTAGGGAGCCTTTAACTATCGCTTTCATGAATTAATCCTACCTTTACAAGTTCTGAATACTTGATTGTGAATGAACGGCCGTATGCTGACTTGCTATCTAACCCCTTTTTCTCTAATGCTTTTTTTGTTTCGTACCATGTATGCAATCCCAAAACGCGGGTAATATCACCAGCTTTTAAGCGATCATGTGGTTCATAGTGTATTTGGTTCATACCCAATTTTCCTGATAAATATCCGCGCCCATTGGCCAGCTAGTAACCAACTCACGGCCGTATGCGTCCTTAATCGGTTCCCATTGATGAATCTGCGTGACAACAAACCGACCTAACATATATTCACCAGTGGCGAGAATAAAACCGCATCGTTCAGGCGGTCGCCAAACGTTATTGAAGGCGCTTAATCTATCCTGTGGCTTTTGATTCAAACTAGCCGCCAATACAAGGCCAGCGTCGTATTTTTTCCGCTTTAGAGGATTGTTTAGCACCTCGTAAGCTTCATTGATTCTTTGCATCATTTCGGCCGCGTCATCATCTTTGTTTACATCAGGATGATAGCGTTTTGCCATCCGTCGCCATGCGGATTTAATGTCAGTTCCGGCACAATCGCGCTTGAGATTCAGCGCACCATACAAGGTGAGGTCAGTTGTATCTATCGTCGCATTCCCGCCTTCAAACCATTGCTTTAAAACCAGTTCAGGAAACACGATAGACCAATCATTACCATCGTGCCCAAATGCGGATTTTTCACCATTGCCGCGATCCTTTGGAGTACCGATATAACGCACGTTTAGCAGCTTAGTTTGTGGTTTAGTTTGAATGCTTCCTAGCTGGCCTTGTATGGATGGTTCGGAACCCAAATACTGATTACAAAGCATCTTTAGCGTGTTTAGGTTGTTTGATGTAACAATCCAACATTTGCTATTGCCATCCCATCGCCGTTCATTGTAAGGAATGCGGCTTTTTAGGTCAGCAACTAGCAGGCGATCAAAGGGAGAATAAAACTGCAAATCGTTAGCGGTTTGGATTATTCTAGCCGTTTGCCCGTTCATAATTTACCCCTAATGCAAGCATCTTTTTAAGCTGTTCATTTTCTTTTTCCAACTGCTGAACCTTCTTCACAATCGCTGGCATATCGTAATCATACGGCCGTTGGTTCCATGCTTGTAACGCAGCTTCTTTTGTTGGTTTGTCAGGGCCATAAGATTTGCAATTAACACAGGCCATGTAAACCATTCTTATTTGGTTTATTACGGAATAATCATTCTGCAAAATAACAAATTTACTGCCACAAAACGGACAAGGTTTAATTTCTTCACTCATTTTTCCCTCCCTGTGGGCATTCTGCCCAAAATGAACAATATTTTTCAGCGCATGACCATCCCGTAGGATTAGGTAAAAAAACATCTTTGGTCATAGCGCGGTAAACTTCTCCCACCAGGTTAAACAGCGCAAAAACATCAGCCGCTTTTCGTTCCGTTACGAACCGCTGAATTTTCGGCACTTTGTTTTTAACCAATACGATATATTCAAACTTTGCGGGAAACTGAACCAAACCAGCTTGATTTAAGGCAGCTAAATAAAATGTAGCTTGCAGTTCTTTATCCGCTTTGTCCTGTGCCCACGAACGGCCGCTGGTTTTAAAATCTACTGGTATCATGCTGGTTTGAATCAGGTCAACAAAACCAATTACGGGAACCGGCACACCAGGAACCGATAACGATACTTCTACTTCCATACAAGGCGATCCATCCTGTACCAGCGGCTTAAGACTTTTAAGTGTGTCCAAAACATCTTCGTTAGAAAACACACTTACACCATAATTAAACATTTCTGTTGGATTGTCGCCATTCCAATCAATATCAGGATTTAAAGCCAGTTCCTTAGACCAAATTTCTCGCCATGATTGGCGTAAGTCTGCGCCGCCTTGTATGTGCTGTTGAATTGCGCCATGAAAGGCAGAACCAAATACAAGGCTACTGGACTTCTTTTCCGGTAATTGCTGCTGATACTTAAACTGCCACGATTTGCCGCAATTCAGATAATGGCTAATTGATGAGTAGCTAAGGTGGGTTAGTTCAACCATTATTTTCCTCACTTAATTTAGCCATAACCGCGTTAATTTCCGCTTGTGTAGATGGCATACGGCCGTTGTTGGCTGTTAGGATAGCATCAGGCGCAAAACGGTTTACAAGGTCATTTAAGGTAATTTGTGGCTGTTTTTTGTTTTCTATCCAACTGCCAATAATTACATCACCATCAGGCGTAATGTCTGCACCATATTCATCAGCACGTTTCATGCCGCCGCCAATGTCGGGTGCAACCACATCGGCACAATAACCAATTGCCCGCCAGCGGCACATATTAGACGGGTATTTTTCCCATCCTGAATCAGACTTAATTAGTCCCGCTGCTTTTGCTTCATCCAAAGTAAAGGTAATTTCATACTCAACATTGCTATCACCGCGTTTCATGTAGACAGTGCATCCTACCGGGTTACCTTTATCATCCCGCAAATCCTTAACACGGAAACAACCATCACCTTGAAAAATTCCACTGTTGTGAATTAAAGCCAGGTGCCCACGTGGGCTAAGTGCTGGCTTGCCTTGTATGGGGTAAATGAACTCTGGTGCGGCCGTCATCTTAAAGCCAAGTTCCCAACCCTTGAGATAAACAGACACGGCAGATTCTTTTGTGATTCCCATAAAACGCCATGTCTTTTCAGCTAAGATTTCAGCTTGTTTAATAATGTCAGGTGCGGCAATGCGCTTATCCTGAATCACTAAAGCTTTTTCTTCAATTTCATCTGTGATTTGTGCATCAATAATCATCAGTTTTGTTCTCCAATTGGTTCATAGGTTAATTTGCCGCCCAAAAGACGGACAATATTTTTTTTCGTGTTTTCAGCTATGCCAGGGATTTTTGTCTGTGTATCATCTACATCAGTCAAGAACCACAAGGCATAGCCAGCGTTGGGAAAATGCTTCAATAAATCAGCCGCTTTTTTCACGCCAATTCCCGGCAATGAAGCGAGTACATTTTCAGCACCGCCAAAAATGGCAGCTTCCCTTACTGGCATTACCGGAACTGCATCGCGGCTACGATTTGCCAAACGAACCATACAAGGCAAAAAATCATTCTCATCAGCACAAAAAACGATGCTTGCACCTAGTTCCTGAATACTAAGCATCACGCCTTGTATGGCTGAGTAATCCCACCCGGTAACGTTTCCATTAATTGCAGTTTTCCCACCACGAATGGGCAGAATAGAACCAACAATAACAACGTAAACATAAGGCGTAATTTGTTTGGCTCGTGCCACCTGATTAAATAAACGGCCGTCTTTGACGCTATTCACAAAATCCATAGCCGCCTTACGCTCCACAATCAGCAGCTTGTCATCGTTCGTGGCTATGTGTAAGTCGCCAGTTTCTAGACATTGCACCATCGAAGGGCAACCAAAGTTAAGCTTTTGGATATGCGACGGTTCTCTATTGTCAATAATCACTGCCTTCATTGTGCCGGTTCCCCATTGGCTTGTTTTACAACTCGAATCCGCTTCCATGACGGCCGTTTCTTTTCCGGTTCTTTACCTGCTTTTTTCAGCCAGTCGCAGTAGTTGATATAAGCTAGATTCCACGCAACCTGTGATTTCTGACGGCGTTCCCGCCAATATTCAATTTGTTCATCCTCGAATTTCATCATTTGTTCGTGATGATTAAGAGATTCCAGAGAACTATTAATACACTCTGTCAAAAAATCGTTGTAGTCAGCTTGTAACATGTTGCACCTATTAGGGAAGAAAAAGCCTGTACCACCATACAAGGCATACAGGCTTTATTCGTCCATTAAAAAGCCGGTTCGGTTTCCACTTTGGCAATTTCCGCTTGAACTTCAGGAGATTCAACCATGAAGTGAACCTTCAGCACGTCATTGCCCGCGATCATCTGAGCCAGCGTATTCAAGTCCACTTTATTACCGCCATTCATTGCGGTTTTCACAATCCAGGGGAGAAAAGCAGCGGCCGTTTCTTTTGTTGCGTTTGGCTGTGCAGGTGGAGCGGTCACGGGAGCGCTAGACACATTAAATGCGCCATTGATAGCCGCTTCAGATGTATTTTCAATACCCTTTGCCGCGTCATGTGCTGTGACGCATTCGTTTTCATCCCGAAACAGCCGAAGAAGTTTAATAGCACCTTTTTCAACAAACATACGTCCTTTCTCATCGGCTTGCAGCTTGTCGGGATTGTTATCTTCATAATACTTGACTGTCTTTTTTCCATAATCGCGGAATGTTTCCCACTGGTATTCAATCCATGAGCCATCATTATTGATGAGCTTCATCGGTTGGTTTGCGGTCACATTGTTCAGACTGTCAAGAAAGATTTTGGTATCGTTGGGAGTTTGGGCAAAGTTGAAGTACTTGCGTTCGATCAAATCGCCGCCACCAAGCGGGCCAATAGTGACATTAAACTGATAATAGTTACCGTTTGAACCTTGCTTTTCCTCAAAATTCAAAAACAGGCTACCAAACTGCGTAGATGGTTTTTCATTAATTGCGAACGGGTTAGGAGTTGTCATTTTCTTTTTGTTCCTTTAATTCTGATTAGTTACTTCTGATTGACTGAGAAACTTTTCTAAATCTTTGTCTGAAAATCGCCACGAATTGCCGATCTTCTTACCTGTTAGCGTACCATCACGCGCCAAACGTCGCACCGTTTCAGGATGTACCTCAAATTTCTCTGCTACCTGCTCAACGGTATAGAGTGTTTCCATATTCTTATCACCACCTTATTTTTTGAGATTTTGATACGTGAAAACAGTGTAAACTATTGCACAAAGTTTGTCAATAGTGTAATAAGTTGTATTCTGTTGTATTAAAAATAGGGCTTTATTCTGTTAAATAATCTTCTGTTTTAGGCCAATCTACATCAGGCCTTATGCCCGTTAGCCAGTTTATAAGCACGTCAAGCAAATTTTGGCGATAGAATAAACCTACTAAGGCTTTAATTTTATCTATCTTACGTTCGCCCAATAAGTTTTCAAAATCTACCTGAAGATCAAAACACAAATCACGCACTTCGTTCATGTCAAGGCAATCAGCCATCAATTTGACAACCATACTAGCACGATTTTGCCGCTGTTTTTTCAGCTTGCCCGTATCAGTTTTAGGTGTGAAATAAATTTTAGCTTCTTCAATTATGGTCAATCGCCTGTTGAGTTTGATGGAATATTGTGCAAGTTTGGTAATTTTTTTTTATGATTTACCAATTCTTTTTTGTTTTCGCTGGTACGGTTTAATACCACCGCCACACTGCCAGATAATTCAGCCATGCGATGTTCTATTGCCGCCATACGGCTATTTAGCTGCCTATGGCTGGCCTGTACAATTTCTTTCAATTCAGCAATAGTGGCAATCAAATCTTCGTTATTCATGATATGCGGGTAGAATAAACGTGACTCTAGTACGTTCAGGGCTAGAATCCATATGCACCGTGCCATTATGGATGTTGGCAATTTGTTGCAGTGTATATAAACCCATGCCGATACCCTCAAATTGGCGAGTAGCGGAAATGTCTAATTGCGTCATGGGTTTAAATAATTTACTTAAATCCTTTGGCTGAACCTCATTACCATCATTTGAAACTTGAATTGCAACCAGATTATCATCAGCACGAACATTAACCCATACGGCCGTTTTTGCAGCCTTAATCGCATTGCTAACCATTATCATAACGGCCGTTTCTAGCCTATCACCATCGACCTCTAAAACCACATCAGGACAATCAACATAAATTGGCATAGTACCATATTGACGGCGTGTAGCTGCCCATGTTTCGGGTAAGTCTAGTACGCCTTGTATGGTTGATTGTAGGTGGGTTGGCTTTACCTCTAGGCTCTTTTGTAAGGCGTCATTATAGCGCTTAATCACACGCAATCGCGCCGTGCCTGTATACAGACCATCCAAATAGGTTTGCGCTTCCTGGGGCAAATTTACGCGGTTTAGAAGTTCGGCATAGCCGAGAATAGATGTAAGCGGCGTTCCTAATTCATGCGTAGCCAAGCTGATAAAATCCATTTTTTGCTGAATTATTTCCTGCTGTTGCTGCATGAATTTGGCGGCTTGAATTGACCACCAAACACCTAGCACCAAACTGACCATGATAGGGGGAATCAGTAGCCTAATTACCAGCCGCCCTAAATTGTTTAATTCTGGCGAGATTAAAATGAGAGAGTAGCCAAAGGTAATCCCGATAGCTATAAAAATACCGATTGCGGCCGTCTGCCATAAGTGAACGGCTTTTAGAACAGACCTGTTTTTTACTAATAACCAACTCTGTAAAAAAAGCGAAATAATACTACTCAAAAAGGCAATGACGGCCGCAATGGTTGAGAACATCAAACCTACGCAATTTTCCCGATATATTTTGTGCTGGCATACGTGGCGACATTGCCAAGAGTAGCCAATACAAACGCCTCTACTAGGGCAGTTAGACCGCCCTGATCACAAACCGGAAGCGAAACGGATAGATTAATACCAGCGCATGACGCACCAGCCATCCCGGCCGCAACAACCACCAAACAAGCCAACATAACAAGCTGTTTGGTTTGGCTATCTTTGCCCTCATACCAATCTTTCAATTTAGGCACATAGGCAAACAACAGAGACAAAAGAGCGCCAGCGCCCATAACAATCATTTGTTCAAGTTCCATTTAATTTTCTCCTATACATAAAATAGATTCACCAGAAAACATTATAACACCATACAAGGCAAGCGAGTAAGGTACTAATTTGCTTATGCAAATGTAATAGCTTCTGAAACAAACGCCGTTCCATCGGGCAACATAATCACTAAATAATACGTAACAGCAGACGTTGTATCCTGAATGGAGAAAATAAATTCACCATCAATAAAAGTACCTAGCCAGAACAGATCCGTGATTATTTCTAAGCCATTGTTTCCTAGAATGTCATCAGGAATTTCAGATGACAGGGGCAACGATGTGTCGTCATCAGTCAAGAACATCCATAACGCATAATTGCCACTTATAATATCATTCCCGCTTGAATCTTGAATCTGACAAGTTACTTGAATTTCATTACTCGTTTCAGAGCCGATAGTAATATCTACCTGAATATTAGAACCGCCGCCAACTTGCAACCACGCAGGCGTAACGGCCGCAAGTTCCCAAAAGGTATTATTGTCGGTTTGTTTGGCGATTTTGCCTATGTCATGCGCCATAAATCCGGTTGCGCTAGTTCGCGCACTTGCATTAGCATATTCCCAATTAGCAAGGCGATGAATGTCACCTATACCCAACATGTGATGAGCCATTAGATTTTTCTAACCCCCAATTGAACATTTGGCACAAGTTGATAACCAAACTCTTTACACAATTCTTCATAGCGTTTCAAAAACTCTTGCATATGTTTTTCTTCAGCAGCTTTTACAATCATTTGTGCCGTTTCTAAATCAATTTCTTCAACTTTGTTAGCCATTTTTATTCCTTTTTAATGCAATGCTACCCATGCGCCGCCCGCGTATCCCGTAAATTTACCTGTGGTTGAGTTGTAAATAATCATACCATTCACGGCTGTTAGCGCGTTTTGTTGCGTTGTTGTCAATCGTGGTAGTAATACTGCCCCTGTTGTGCCTGCTATCTCTAATTTTGCCGATACATTAGTCGGGTCAGTTCCAATGCCAACACGGCTTGAATTAACACGAAATGTATTAGTTGCAGATGTCATATCAAAAACAAATGGACTAGATGTAAATCCGCCTGCGTCAGTTCTGTTTTGAAATTGCATCAAACCAGCATCATAAACAAAAAATACATTGTTATCAGTTGTGCCCTGTTCATAAAAGAAAAAGCCGGGAGCGGCACCATAACAATGAATTACACCCAAGCCCCCTGCCGGAGGATTGCTTGTAGTATTAACATTAAGATAGCCAACAACCGAAGCATTACCCGCAATATGAACCAATGTATCAGGTAACCCCGTTCCAAATCCATGCCGGTTATTTCCCGCATCGTAAAAATAACCAAACTCTACGCCATTGCCTGCAATGCGAAAATCAATATCAGTCTCAGCGCCATTAAAAACAATGCCCGTTGGCTGAACATCTAGCAAATCTTCAACCGTAATGCCGCCGCCAATAGTCAGCACTTTGGTTGTTTTGTCAAAAACTAGACCGGAATCACCCTCAAACACACCACCGTCGTTAAATTGAACTTGCGTATCATTTCCACCCGGCACACCAGCAGGTTCTAATCGCCACGCCATACCATCATGTAAATATTTATTACTGGTATCAGTTTCTATAAACTCATCACCAGCTAGAAATGATTCTAATGGCGTTAAGGTTCTTTCTGCATTTGTGCCGATAAAAGTTCTAAGGCTTCTTACTAAATACATTTATGTTAGTTCCTATGTAGTGATAATTTGGCCGTCTGAACCGGTCAAAATCAGGCCGTATTGGTCAACTAGTGGCAATCTCACCTTAAACTCGCCATCTTCAGCAATTATTATTTGGCCGTCTGTGCTTGCCTTGTATGGTGATGTTGAGCCATTCCCCGTTAAAAATCCTCTGGCATCTTCAATATGTGTAATGTTGCTAATGGTTGTTTGCCCATTGGTTAATTTCACATAGCCACTAGGTATAGCCGTTTCAGGCGCAACGGGGTAAGGGATAGGAATAGCACCACTAACGGCCGTTCCTGATTCAACCGCTAAATTGTTTGTTTCCTTATCTAGATAAACTAGAACTTTTCTAGATTGTCCTGAAGTTGAAGGAATATAAGAGGTTAGATTAATCGTTGCGCCGGGGAAAACTTTTCTAGTACCATCAATCAAATAAATCAGTGATTCAACCCTACATACAAGGCCGGATGAGTTGGTTATTTTTAGTGGTTGTAAGGCAGGTTGGTAAACTTTGACGACATCAGCGCCTATATCAGATTCAGATACATATTGATGATTTGGTGCATGTGGGGAAGTATTGAATTGCCCTAAATTGGTTGTTGAATCTGTAGGGTGAAGGGAATCATTATAAGTGCCAACAACGGCCAAATAAGGCGGCTTAGGTGCAGGCCCAAGCTGTACAGGAGTTCCGGCCGTTTTGATGGTTGTGTCATTAATGACTGCTAAACGGCCGTTGCTTCTGTTATACATGTCTACCCAAGTCATGTTAGGCCGGTTTAGTGGAGAAGTGGAAGAATCAACCTCCACAATAACACCCCACGGCGTATTATGGCTAGGCTCAAATTGTTCTTCGTATTGCGCCTTTTGGCGCTTAATGTCTGCTAGGGTTGGCATTTAATTGGATCGCCTTGTATGGTGTGTTAGGGCATTTGCTTTACAAATTCGCCTTTATCATCCAAAACAATAACGTTTTCAGGCAGAATCCATTCTTCAGTTTCAAAGTAATATTGAATCCCAAGAGAAGTAGCCATTTTTGCAATCAACATTAAGCGGTTGTGTCCTGCCGTTCCATGATCGCAATGTTTTGCATAAAACAAAGCGAGTTTAATTTCTTTCATTTCACGAACGTTAAATTGGTGTACCTGTTTCATTTTTTAATCCTTTTTATAGTGCCACTATTGCATTAATACCCGCCGCTGTTGAATGATCGTATGTAATATCTTTCCAACTCGTAAACGGCGAATTAGCTTTAATCACCATTAAACTATTCCCACGTGCGGCCGCTGCGTATAAACTGTCATCATAGAAATTATACACCATTGAAAACGGATTGATAGCAGCGGGAAACAATAAGGTAGATTTTAATTCCAAACTAGCATCCCATTGGCCTATATATAATTTAGCCTGATTGCCATTACACCATGCAGCAAATACAAGGCCAAAATCATCTACCAAACTCCCACAATAAGCCGTGCCCCAACTTGCCTCAAAAACCGTCAAGGTTGCGCCAGAATCCGCGCTATAGATTATCTGAGACAATCCCACGCTTGACGGTGCAAAACGGCCGTAAAGCCAGAAAAAAGCGTCATCGCCAAAAGCGGCGTAGGGCATGGCGAAATAGGTTTTATTGTTTAATTCTTCCTCTGTGCAAGCGCCTAGAGAATACGCGCCAATTAAACTCAAATCATCCATAGATCGGACTTGATAAATCAGTTCGCCATTATCACCCCATGCCGTAAGGTACAAGGTATCGCCCAGGCCTTTACTGATACTCGCACCTAAAACCTTTAATGCCCCCGGCCCGCTCGACAACACTTCAAAATTTGGAGTTGTTTCGTCATTACGCCACGCCAATACAAGGCCGATCGTACTGTTGAAAATTAAAGGATAGCCCGCCGCGCCTGAAGGATAGTTGACTTCTGAACCGGCCGTAACGGTATAGCCTGAAATTTCTAGCAGTTTATAAGTTAAGGTCGTGCCAACCTGAAAGGCACAATACGCGCTAGTTTCTGAAACATAAGCGGGATAAATCGCGGCAATGGTTGAATCTTTAATTTTTGTTCCAATATTTGCAAAGGTAATCGCCGCGCCCGTCATTGTCACAACTACGGCATAACCCTTGTCTGAATCATCGTCATTGGAGAAACAAATCAAATCTTTGTCACCGCTTAAATTAACGGCGCTGATTTGGTTTGGCAGATAGCTAGTTACTTGATAGTGCGAACTCTGAGTAATTACCAAACTAGACACAGTAAAGGATACGCCCGCAATCCGCGTTAAGGTTGTATCCTTATAATAAAGATGCACACCCGTGCCTGCTCTAACCATTGACAAATAAGCAACCGCACTAGAGAAAAATTCTGTTTCTGAGCCGCTTGTAACTGTGTCTACTTCATCATATTCACAAGCAATTAACACACCCTTATTAGTTGAACCCGTGCGATTACATGCCACCACATAGGCGGTATCTGATACCCTGGCTATGCTTACGGCCGTTGGAGCGGTTGACGTAATGCTGATTAAATTTTCAACTGTTGACGCGCTATCTTCCACACCGTCAACAATTTCATAAACTTTTGTATCAACTGAAAAAGAATCGGAATCAAACCACACGGCAGCTATTCGGTTTTCCGCCAATCTGCAAATAGCATGAAGGGTTGACGCGCCCGTTTGTGTTGTGTCTATTGTATCGGTAACGGTTCCTGATTCCGTATTAACTACCAAAATTCGCGTTGACGTGCTTGTGCCTGTGGCAGTTAAAAGCAGGCCAATATGATTAGCATCAATTTGGATAGCTGAACTGGTGTACGGTTGATTTAGAGTTGTTTCAGCGTCCATAGACGTAATATCCAAATCAACACCGCCGCCGCTTAATGCCTTCCATGTCCAGTTTTGGCCGTCGTCGTCAGTGTAGGCAATCCATGATCGCCATTCGTCGCTAGTGTTTTGCCAACGGGCAATAAAGACATGTTCGCCTTCTGTGATATAGCTGCCTTCGCCTTGTATGTAGGTTACAGTGATTCTAGTCGGCGCTGGTGTATCGCTGCCTGAATTTGGCGGGTCAGTTGTAGGCGTGATGTTAGTCCAGTTTTGCCCGCCGTCTGTACTGCGTTTAATGTAACCTACGCCACACCGCAAAAGGATAGCGTCAATACTGGCAAATGAATCTTGCCGCGTAGTCCAGAATGGATCGGCGTACATATGCTGCGTAGCTTCGGCCGTTCGCACCGTCCAATCTTTAGTTTGTGGCGGCAAATAATTAACAGAAGCGGCCGTTACCAATGCGCCTGCTAAATCATCAATTTCAGGGATGGTAAAGTCATCACCGGGCAAATCGGGAAATTCAGGGCAAGCCGTAGCAATACCAGTTTGGCCCGTTGCTTCTGCCTCGTATGTGGCTATTAGTACAATTGTGCCCTGTTCTACTGACAAAGTGCCAACCACATTTTTAAGAATTAGATTATGGGTTTCAGCTATGCCACGTACCGTATCGCCACTGGCTATGGTCAGTTCCCAAAATTCACTTAAGTGAATGCCCAGTGTGCCCAAATAGTTACCAGATAGATTTATTCTAATCTCTGGTAAAACGTTGTTTTCAGCATTAAGAACACGGCCCGCGATTTGGTTTGCATGTGTTTGGCTTGTGAATGTTTGCCGCCCGAATGAAATAGGCGATTGACCATCTTCTAGCGGATTGTCACCCGGCGCAATAGCGCAAATGGCGGTTGCTTCTGGTTTGCCATCAGCATCAAAAGTGCCACCAAAACTAAAACCGCTCGTATGGACAAATGGCGTTCGGTTTTCCTGTTCTCTTACAAAAACAATCTCGCCCGATTTGTCAGCGTTGGTTATTTCCTGCACAGTTACAAGGCTTGCCCGTTCGGAATCCGGCCGTAACTGCACATCCTCAACCAGGTGAACACGCCCGCCAATATCACATACAAGGCTAGAACGAATTGATCTATCCCTTAAAAACGAATTGGGCATCCCCAACAAAGTACCGTCCTGAAACTCTGCATAGGCTATGCCGTCCGTATTGGAATTTAATCCAATCACGTCTGCAATCTCTAGCAAATTGCTATGCCATTTGAAAAAATGGTGAACAGCCCGTGTAGGTGTTAGCCAGCTTGGATACTTCCACCAAGTATCAACCGTTTGAGCAGCTTCCAAACTGACAGAGAAATTGTACTTGTTTTCGTTTACGCCTTGTATGGTTGTTAGTTCAAGGCTGGCCGTATGACTACCAGTTTCTAAATCACTATTAAATTGATCGCGCCTTACATAGCCATTTAAGATTGTGCCACTTTCATCGGGCAAATAAGTAATGTTCTTTTTGGTTGAACCATACCAATTTTCAGACCACAAAATACAAGGCGCATAGTCTGGAATATCCGCTAAGGTTGCGTCATCGTGTAATTGAATGCCGCATGACCACCCGCCCGCCTCATAATCACCTGACAGATTATTGACAGAAAATGAGGTTATAGGATAGTGGGTATTACTGGCTAAAGGCGAATGGGCATAATACCAGCGATAGGTATCCTGAACCTTGCTATTTGAATCAGTAACGCTCCATTTAATCCAATACACCCCAGGCGTATCAAAACGAATATAACCCACACCAGTACCGGCATTAATGCTAATCGTTGGGGTATCAGCCCCCCATACAAGGCTGGCAGCATAAGAACTAATAGAAGCTCCACTTGCCATAACATAACTACTAGGCAACTGGCTTTCAATCTCAAAATATCCGGCCGTAGCGTCAATAAATCCGGCGCGATTTTCACCAGCTATGCACACAGGATTTGGTTCTGAGTTTTGGTCAGAATAGGCAATATTTGAATCTTTATAAAAAGTGCCATCGTCGCCAATCAACGGCCGTATAGGTTTGAGAATATACCAACCAATGAAGGTCAAATAATTGTTGTCACTAGTAACAATGGAATTAGCCGCGATTGTGACCGTGCCACTTACGCCAGAATTGGCACTTGAAACGGCTCTAATTCTAATTCTGCCAACGTCATATTTACCCGCTGCGCTTCCTATCCAAAGTTCCTGATACGCGCCAATAGCGGCAAAATTCGCGCCACTGCCACCGTCAAAAGTAACGGCCGTTGCGCCTCTGTCTAATGCGCCGTTGATACGTGCAGACCAAAGCGCCGTAGCAGGGCATGGAGTTAAATAAAAATTAGTTCTGTGATTTTCGCCACGCAAAAGGGTCAAATCACCGCTGGAAATTTCAGGCATTTAATAACCTACATTTTGAATCATTAATGTTTGCCCAATTCGGCACAACCGCATAATAAACCCGCCGTTCACCATAGCTCATGATGGCACGGCCGTACTAACTTCATTAACAATCGTAATGTTATTGATTCTAAGCGTCATAGACTGCAATACACGGCCGTTTACGCCCGGTTCCTGTATCGGCACAATTTCAGGATAGGACGGAACGCCGTAAGCGTCTATCCAATCCATACCGGCATTTTCGCCATTTGCTCTAGGTAGGGTTACGTATAAAACACCGTCGCCTGACAAGGCAGATTCTACCAACTCACAAACTTCATTTGCTTGTGTTGGGGTTAGCTGTAGCCACTGCCACACGTCGTTTTTATAACCCGTGCGTTTTTGCCCGCCTGTACTCTGTGGGAGTTGGGTTTGGTACGCCTTGTATGTGTTGCTGGGTTTTGGTATTCCTAGTGCCTGTAAAAAGCCTTTAGCTAATCCGGCTTCTGTTAGTGCTATTCGGTAAAGGTTCATTTTGTTAACTTCTCATAACACGCCTTGATAACTCGCGCATCCCATAAGGCGTTATGTTTGTTTTCACTATCAGGCCATTCAATAAATCGTTCCCGGTTTATATCGGGATCAATATTTTTAATCTTAAATAATGTACAAATATCAAACGGGATGTAATAGACATTTTTGGGAATGTTAAAGGCGTGACCCCATAATTGATTAAACAATACCCAATCATACGATAAACAATCTGACCACATTTCTACGTTTTCCCATTGGCTTAACCAATGTTTCAGGTCAGAGGCTACCCTTTTTGTATTTCCACAATAACAATTAACAGGTAATGCAATAGGCGCATTTGGTTTTCCAATTGGTTCTAAGCCTAACAAATTATCAATTACATTTTTTTGCAACCAATCGTCAATTTGACTTTTATCATAATCTGTTAGTTCCGCATAAAACGTTTCGCCAGTTTCAGCAACTAACCCAATGCTGATAAGTGTTGTGTGTTGGTGCAATCCAGTAAATTCAGTATCAAAAAAAACTTTCATTTTTCACCTATTTATAAATGCTCATTCCTAATTGATTGACCAATTGCTGAACGATTGCCAACTGTTGAGGTGATAGCATAGACATTAAAGCATCTACATTGAAATTGGTTTGCCTTGTATTGGTGTAATGATTAACAATCCCGGCCGTCGAGGGGTTAAATCTTAAATTGTGATTAGATGTAATGTAACCAGGTCTAGGCAATCTAAGACGTTCAGGTCCGTTTTCACCTACTAGAAAATCAACACCCGCTGGTGTATAGCCGCCAAACTTACGACCGGTATAGTTCTGAAGTAAAACAGAATCCGCGCTATTTGCCTCATTCTGCGCTCGTGGATCCACTCGTGGCCCGCCACCATAGTTCTGAAGAAGAACAGAATCAGCACTTGCAGCTTCAGCCGCCGCCCGTGCCCTAGCGCGTGATTCAGCCATGATACGCGCCTTCTGTGCTTCATACTGTTGAATGATTTGAATCTCCCGCTGATAGTTGCGGATTAAATCTTGCAACTTGCGATCCCAATAGGTTTGAAAATCCTGCTGTTGACGCTGGAAAGTGCGGGCTAGTTCCTGCCGTTTTCTATCTTCAGCTATCTTGGCTTCTTGAACATCACGTGCATATTTAGCCCGTTGCTCTTGCAATTCCCGTTCAAGGCTTACCCGCAAATCTTCTAATTTACGTTCGTTCGCTATCCTGGCATCTTCAATTTGGCCCTGAAGCTGTTCCTGTAGCTTTTGACGCTGCTCGATTGCGCTAGTTTCTGCGTCTTGTATTTCCTCATCTCTCTGAGTTTGTGCCTGCTGCAATTCAAAATCTTTTTGCCGCTGGATACGCAGGAATGCAATAGCGTCATTTTGGCGAATGGCTTCTTGTGCGTCAAAATCAAACCGTTCTCTAATCCGCTGCAATTCGCGCCGGTAATCTGTTTCGATTTCTACTTTACGATTAGCCGCTTCTCTCTCAATTTCAATCTGAGAACGCGCGTTTTTTCGCGCTATATCTTCTTCATCACGGCGTAAATCAACGGCCGCATCGGTAATCTTTTGCGCGTTTTCCCGGTAAATATCCTCTATGGCTTGTGCGTTTTTACGGGCTATATCTTCACGCTTTTGAGCGAACTCAATTTCAGCATCTAATAGCGCCCGTTGTTGCTTTAAGGCTAAATCCTGTGCGGCCCGCTCTTTCTCTATTTCGTAATCTTCTCTAGCATCATTGTATTTTTCTTGTGCTGCTGCCGCTTCTTCAGCCGCCTTAGCTTCAGCCTCTAAAGCCTGCTTATTAGCTAATGCCGCGTTCGCTGCTGCCAAGTCACTATCGTTAGATTCATTCTGAGCTTCAACCCGTTCATTAAGCCGGTTTGCATTTTCCTCTAGTCTAGTGTTTTGTTCTGCTAAAGCCTCATTAGCTGCGCCGATGGCATCACGCGCCGCCTCTTTCATTGAAGCTTGTAAGTTTTCCATTTCTTCTGACAAGTCACTGAAATTAACTTCACCTTTGCCTAGCCTTGTCAGAATGTCAAAATAGCCAGTAACGGCCGCAATCCCTGCCGCTGCTGTAGCGTTAATAATCCCCATGATTTGCACAACGGCCGTAAGTGCCGTTTGAAGATCAAACAAATCAGGTAATTGGCCTGTAAAACCTTCAATTAGGTTTTCTAGAGGATTTTGATCGGCAACTTGTCTAATTGTTTCAATAATATCAATTAGGTTTTGAGTATCTAAAATCAACTGTTGTAGGGCTTCTAAATCAATATTAGTCAAAAAACCAAACAATTGATCGCCGCCCAAATCGGCTATATCAGCCAGCAAATCACCAATAGATTGCACCAGGATAACAATCTCATCTTTGACCTTGCGTGTACCATCTGGCAGTTCTTCAGTAAATAAATCAATTAGAGAAGAAGCATCCTCTTTAAGCACATCCAAAATCGGCTGGCCTAATTCGGTTTGCAGTTGGTCAAAAACATTTTGCAGAATGCCAAACTTTGCCCCGGCCGTTTCTGACAATGATTCAAAATCTTGACCGCGTTCTTTTAGAATTTGCTCCAACCCAATTAGCAAACCTTCTAATTGCCCAAATTCTTTCTGCGCTTCTTGAATTGGCGTAACGTCAATTTCAAACCGTCGCCGCAATGATGTGACATCACCAGACAGCGCCTCATTTAATGCCAGTTTTGCGCCTGCTGCGCCTTGTGCCGGATCAAGCCGTGCTAAACTCGCCGCCAATTCTCCAATCTTTGCGAATTGGTCTAGATTCTCAACTTTAGGCAAAAATGAAGGCGCTAGTTCTGAAAGGTCAATGCCTAGCCGTAAAGATTCCTGCCGAATTTTATCTAATGCTGCTAGTGCTAAATCAGGATCGCCGCCAAAGATACCTGTAAGGCTTGCGGTGGTTGTTTCTAAGCTTTTAGCTGCATCTACACCGCCCTTGATAATCTCGCCAAAACTACGAATAGCGGCCGTGCCCATTTCGATTAGTTTATTAGTAACTGCGGCCGTTGCACCTGCCAAAACACCCATTCCAGCAGAACCACGTTTAGAACCTTTTTCAAGGCCATCGCCCGTTTTTTCAGATTCTTTATTAACCTTACTTAATGCAGTTTCAACCGCTTTGCTACTTTTGGCAATCTCTAATAACGCTTTTTCCATACGGCCGAAACTGCCCACCGAATTATTGGTGAGCCGTGCTACCCAATCTTCCATGCTGCGTAAAGTTTGTTCTACACCAGTGGCGTTTAATTTTGCGGAAAATTCGTAATCAGCCATTTAATATTTCCATCATAGCTATTGCCAATTCAGAGGATTTAGCAATTGGCATTACTTGATCTAAATCAGCGTTGTTTTCTTTTGCGCCTTGTATGGATGCTTGAATATTTTCTAGCTCCAAAACTAATTCAACTTTTAGATTCTTTTTGGCAGCATCCTCTAAAACTAAATCCTCTAAGCACCCATACAAGGCAGAAACCAATTGACTATCAAAATCTACACCGATAGCCTGTTCGGATCGCCTTGTATGGTGATAGAGACAATTCGCCAATTCGATATTAGGATTCATTAATGCGGATTTCACAGTTTTGCAGGGTTAATGGTTGCCCCACTGAAACCGAACGATCTACAGTTAAATCCCAATACATATAAACTTCCCTACTGCCAACCGTGCCATTATCATTGGTTAAAACAGCGTATCTAGCACCGTTGCCAGAACCAGGAAGAGAACCGCCTGAAGCCGTCCAGGTCACATCTTTTATTTGCAACTCGCCACGATCATCAGTATCGTTTTCCGTCAAACTATCAAAATCTGTTGAATTACGGCTTAACTGATAACCACCAGATGTATACCCGTTCCCGGCCGCAATTTCTGTTAATTGAGAAAGTGTATTGGTATCAGCCCCAGGAGCGGCCGCGCTTGTCACCAGCGCAACATAATAATTAGTCGGAGGAGCAACACCCCTAAAAGTTACGCCCAAAACGTGTGCTTTACCTTTGTTTGTCCAACCAGCCATTTAACACCATCCTTTATAATGCTTCGTAAACTTTCCATTCTTGCGGTATGGATTTATCATTTTGCCCATTCGCGGTACCAATAAATTGCACTTCAAACGATCCCGATTCTCCTACATCATTCTCGCCATATGCCCAGGTAAACGTGCCATCTGTAGCAGACACAATAGTCAAAATACCATCTATGGCACGTTCCTCAGAGGTTTGTTTACTTCTAATACGCCCAGTTAATGTTAAGCCGGTTAAGTTTTTTGCCGTGCCTAATCTGGTTTGCCATGTAATAGTCTGGCCCGTACGCCGTGCACCTTGTATTGCTCTTGCAAGTGACATCAGCCGCTCCTAATCTTTCCTGTACTATCTGGCATGTAAATAAATCCGCTTGTTTCAGGCGCATAAATAACACCATACAAGGCGGGCATATAAATCACGCCAGTGTCGTAAATAATTTCAATATCACCATCTAAGACAGTTGGATTAACCGCATGACCAACCGCAGCACATACAAGGCCAGAAATAACTAGATTGCCTTGTATGGTTGTGGGATTCACAGTCAAGCCAACGGCCGTAACCGCACTTGGCACAATTGCGCCGGTTGATTCCTCAACAGTTGGATTTACAGTTAAACCTATGGCTGTTACGGTTCCTAAATCCAATACAAGGCTACCCAAAATAGTTGTTGGATCGGCCGTTTCTCCAACTGAATCAGCAATATTTGGCACAATAGCCAAGCTACCTAAAACAACCGTAGGATTAACAATTTGTGCCACGCCGAAAACAGGTTCAGGTGTGATGTCAACATTACCGCCTGTATCTACAGTTGGATTGATTGTTAAGCCGATTGCAGCCGCTTGTACAGGCGTTAAGGCAATAGAACCTTGTATGGTTGTCGGGCCTACATTTTCGCCAATGGCTGAAACTGAATCAGGCGCTAGGGTGACATTATTGATAATCGTTGGGTTAACACAACCAGCAATAGCAATCGCCGGTTCAGGAACTATGTTAATTGAACCTAAAATGACGCTAGGATTAACCGCGTTGGCAATAGAAGAACATACAACGCCAGATAATGTAATGCTGCCTAAAATGATTGTTGGCGCGATAACAGCAGCAATAGCCGTTAAAACAGCAGGCGTAACAGTTTCGCCGCTTGCTGGTTCTGTAAATTCGATATGCAGCGCGGCTTCTGTGCCCGTTCCCTCAATGCTCATCACCTGGAATGATGATATCGCATCATTACGGCCGTCAAAGAAAATGACAACACTTGCCCCATTAGCCAGCCCGCCGTAGTCGTCAACTAGCTCTTGGAGGATAGAAACGAGCGATGGCGTATTAACTGCCCCGGTTCCTATCGCCGTCGTAGTCCACTGTACACTGGCTGTCGTGCGCGTGCGGCTGGTTACGTCGGCATTGGTGGCAAAATCAGGCGCATCGGCCGTATCCTCTCCACGAATATTTACGTTCGGGTCATCCACCGAGGTGCTGTTGGCACGAATGGTCAAATAGGCCGCGTCAATCGTTGCCCCGCTGGGAATTTCGGCCGTCAGCACAAATTCAAAGCCGCCCCGATATTGACGATTTGACACACCAGACGTATGAGCATTACAGTTAACGGCCGTTGCGCTACTGCTGAAATTCGCCCCAGTATGATCCTCATGCGCGTCTGAATTGACAGTCAAATCAAGCGTAGTCATTAGCCCTTAATCGCCCTTCGTAATCCACGTCTATAACCGTTGCGAACCTCTTTATCCAATAATTCTCTTGAATCCTTATTGATTGCTTCTGAAAACTTACGCGGTTTAAAACCGGGATGATTTACAAATTTACGGTAAACCACACGGCCGTTTGCTACCTTGCCAGAGCCGCCAAATCTAGCCGGAGAAGCTTTTGTTTTAGCATCGTAACTGCCATACCCACCCCAAACAAATCTAAGCAATTTGGCGCGTTTTGGCCTGATTACATGCGGTTTTGCGCCTGTTTTGTCAATACGATTCCAGTTTTCAATATTGCGCCGACTGCCCGTAACTTTAATTCTTACGTAAAGTTGTTTTCCGCCCGATCCAATTTCAGCCTTAAACCCTGGCTTGCGTTCCCAATTTTGCACCACACGTTGATAAGCCTTAACGGTTCTATCTCCTACGCGCTTAAGACCTACGCGCACTTCATCCTGAACGGCCTTGTATTGTGCTGCTGCTTTTGGCGGCCGCTTGGTGATTTGGAATAAAGAATTAGCCATTACGTAAATACTCGTTATCTCTCAAAACTTGCGTAATGCCATAGCCTAAAGCAACTACCATATCTTCTTTATGGTCACTCATTCCCGCGTGTTCCAAAATACCGTGTACAACTTCATGCCAAGCCGTTACCCATTTGATATGCTCGGTCATATCTTCTTCAATCCTGATTTCACAATTGTTGTAAAGAATGTGACCATTTAAACCGGTATTGCCATCCCGTAAATCTTTGATGACTTTAACTGTGTAATCAGTTCCACCTATGCGGATTGTTTCAGGAAGTTTAACCAATGTTTACACCTTGCTTTTTGCTTTTGCGCTGCTTTTCGGCCGTAAGGTAAGCTAACCAATCGTCAAGTTTCAAGGCTACAACCCGCCGCGCCCGTTCATCTAATGGAAGTTCAGCCCATTCGGATTCCTTAAACCCACTATTGTTAATGGCTTGAATTTCCCAAGTGCGGATTGCGTTATAACCACCGCCTGAATCTTCATCACCTGCATTATCTAGAATCTTTGTCAACACCGCTTCACCGTCAAAATTGGCTCTAAAGGTGTATTCAAGGCTTAAGGCTAAATCTTCCAATGCCAATTGGGGCACTAAAGCCGCCGACCATACAAGGCGAAAATCATCGGCCGTTATTATCCGTTCTTTATCCTCTGGACTAATGCAAGTATATAAAATGTAATTTGCAACATCTTTACAATAACGCTTAACATCCTCTTTATTCTCTTTCGCCTTGTATATTGCTGCCCAATACAGTTGCCATTCAAAATAGTAATAGTAGGGCACGGTTCCCGGCGCTGCTGCCATTTGTTCAGGCGTAGGCGGCTTGGGTGGTTCAGCCCATGCACCCACGTCAAACGGCCGTGTTATTTCATTCCCGCCTATTTTCTCTGTGTAAACAAAAGGCCGTGTGTCTGGTGGCTGGATAGTGTCTAGCTCGAAAATTCCCAACCTACGCACGACACACGGCCGATTGTCAGAGAGTGTAATCTCTGTTGAATTAACCATTACATTTAGGGAGCCAATTTTGCCATTACAGGGCGAGTAGAATCATCATCCCCAACAATATAAACTAGATTCGGGTCAACCTGACTAAAGTAAGCAGCATTCCAGCCGTCATTTACCAGATTTGGAATCAGTTCAAAAGTTACCGCGTCTGCACTAATCCAGACCGAACCATCACCAGGAGTTGAATCATCAGTGACAACCGTTAAAAATTCAGGGTCGTTTTTAGCCAACCCGATACCCTTAACAGGCTTGCCACTGCCAAAAGCTTTAACTGCCGTCCAGCCAGCGGCCGTTGTGCCACCGTCGCTAGAACGATAAAGCGTTGTGCCATTGCCCGCCCACAAAGTACCATCAGCAGCTACGGCCAAAGCGGTAAAAGCACCACCGCCGGACGGCCCTACCAGAGTTTCTACATTAGAGCTGCCTTTCAACTTGCGTAACAGGGTGTTAGAAGCCCCAAACATGTAAACATATGGTTCCAAATTCGGGTCATCAGGCGTAAAGGCAAACCCGGTAATGTTGGTATTGGAACTCAGAGTTGAATCAATACTTTCACCACCGTTTTTAGAGAGATAAACACCAGAAGCCGTAGCAATCAACAGTTCTTTGTAATAACGCCATCCTAAAGCCTTGCCGTTGCCAGTTGTGGCTACAGTAGTCCAGGTAAGCGCCGTTGGGTCACTCCAATTAAAGTCAGCCCACGCAATTTCAGCAGCCGATCCATTCTGCGCTACTACGCGCCCGCCAGTGTTGGGATTAATGACAAAGGCACGAACCGCTTGAATATGTTTATCGGTTCCAAATGGATCCGCGTCTGCATTAGACCAACTAGAACCGCCGTTGCTAGTTACTGGCATCTTTGCCGCTGCGCCACTTGCCGCCTGTTGTGCAACAAAGCCAACCTGATCAGGTCCAGGATAGGCAGTTACATCTTTCAAAACCGCGCCGATGAAATACACGTCAAGGGCATCAGCCACAACAGCGGGAAGCGTTACGGCCGTAAGTTCAGGGCGAATATATTCAAACTCTGTCTTAAAATTCACTGGCATAGAACCGCGCAGCCCTTCACCAGAATAATCAATCGCCGCGCCGCTGCGTGTTTCATCACCAATAATGCCCTCGCCATAGTGAAAGATTTTGTTCCAACCTACGGGATTAGACAAAACCCCATATTGGTTGAAACGCATTTGAACGGCTACTTTTTGCCCACGTTGACGGGCTGTACGCAGATAGTTTTTCGCGTACTGTTCAAAGAAGTTCAGGGTGAGAGAAGGCGGGCCACCTGGAGGAGTATCAGCCAACACCGCCAAGATGGGATTGCCATTCTCATCCTGTACATAAGTTGAATCTTGGCCAGCGCCGGGAA
>ERZ761591.76-NODE-76-length-22267-cov-6.591752_pt1 | contig 22267 bp, 30 predicted proteins | sample MGYA00512167_ERZ761591 | MGnify/ENA primary metagenome ERZ761591 (study PRJEB28899, sample SAMN03785559) | bioreactor sludge metagenome | biome: EBPR Sludge; feature: EBPR Bioreactor; material: 0.22µm filtered reactor supernatant | place: Saint Lucia: Queensland...
GGGCATGGTGGACAGATTGCGGCGCATGGTGGCGGAACCCTTCGCCACCTCCACCTACACGGATGACGAGCTAAAGTTGTACATTGCCGCTTTTCCTTTGGCCGACGATCTGGGGCGACAACCCACGGAATACGGCTGGACGGAAAATTGGGACTTGTACGCTGCGGCCTATGAAGTGTGGGCCGAGAAAGCCGCTGCTGTAGCGCAAGACTACAACTACAGCGCCGACGGCGCAACGCTCAACCGTGAAGGCGTGTACAACCAGTACATGAAGCAGGCCAAATACCATGCTGCCCGCCGTCAGCCGGGGAACACCACGATCTTTGTGTCGCCCAGAGAAAAGCCAGTATGGATCGGCAACTTGCCGGAGGAATAACGATGATTGTTTTTGAGAAGAACGGCCAAACGCAACAGGTCGAAGAGCGGGAAACCAAGCGCATGGAAATCTTGCAGCGGCTTGGCTGGAAGCGCAGCGAAGTGAAGCCTATCGTGGTGGAAAGCACCGCCGCCGATGGCTACAACGTGCGCAAGACGGACGCTGACCTTGCCCGCATTGCCGAGACAGAGCGCCAGGTGAAGCGGCGCAAAGTGCAGCCCACGGCAACGCAGGTCACAGCGCCTGACACCACGGCGCAGCGCACGATCACCGGCCAACAGTCCACGGTGCGCACGGGCGCATTGCCTGAGGACTTCCCCGGCTATGACGCCTTGCGGGAAGCGGGCATTGGCACGTATGAGACGCTGCGGGAAACCGGCGACATTGCCAGCGTCAAGGGCATTGGCAAGGCGCCGGAGAGCAAGATCCGTGAAGCGCTTCGCTAGAGAGCAGGCAGCAGCAGCGTCCACGATGCTGGATACCTGCATCGTGCATAGCTACAGCGCTGGGGCAACCGACAGCTACGGCGTTCCCGGCGCTGGCTACACGGCAGGAGCGCCCACAGTCTGCGGCTACAAAGCACGCAGTAGCCGGGAAGTACAGCAAGGCAACGAGACGGCCAAAGTGGACGCCGAGTTGCGCTTGCCCCACGGCACGGCAGTCAAGAGCCTGGATCGGATTGAGCTAACCCACCGCTACGGCGATGCGCTCACCCCTACGCTGCTCTTCGACGTGGTAGGACAGCCCGCCAGCGGCCTAAGCGCCATCGTGGTTAATTTGGTGACAAAAACATGAGCGTCAAATGGTACGAGCAGGATGTATTGCTGCGAGTCGAGAACGCCAGTGCTGAGTTTCTGCTGGCGCTGGGCTTTCAGGTGGAAGCAGAGGCAAAGGTTCGCGCCCCTGTCGATACCGGCTTTTTGCGCAACAGCAGCTATGTCAACGGCGCCGGCCAAAACACCTTCGTGCCACGGCATGAGACGCTGACAAGCAAGAAGACAGGCCAAACGGCTGAACATGAGACGGTAGGCTCTGCCCAGAGCGCCGAAGACGGCGTTGCGGTAGGCTTTGGTGCTGACTACGCCGTCTATGTGGAAGCAGAACAGCCGTTTCTCTACCCGGCGCTACAGAGCGTTGCCCAGCAGGCCAACGGCATTATTGAGGCCGTAGGACGGAAGCACTTTGATTGATGCACTGTCCACCCTGCGCACGTTCATCGTTGCCCAGAGCAGCGTAACGGCGCTCACAGGGCAACGAGTCTACGCTGGCCGCACGTTTCCGCCACCGGAGTATGTAGCGGGGCAATACGCCATCTGCTTTAATGCACGCGGTGGTGTAATGACCTATGATCGACGCTTGATCAACGATAGTTTCACGTTCAAGTGCTATGGGCCGGATGAAGTGGCCGCAATGGCGCTGTACCGCACGCTGGTGGACGCTATCGACGACAAGAGCAGCGGCGCTATCCGCCACATTGAGCTAGAAATTAGCGGCTATCCGTTGCAGGAGCCTGATACCGGATGGCCGTTCGTCTTGACGTTTTTTCGAGTGACATTCAATAGTCTGAAAGGATAAAAACCTTGGAGTAACACATGGCTGAGAACTTCTCTTCGAGTGACGTGCTAGTCACCGCTGCCAACATCCTCTATGCGCCGAAAGGCACTGCATTGCCCGATGAAACCACCGTGGCCTGGAACGACTTCGATTCATGGCCGTCCGGGTGGGAACACCTGGGCTACACCGCATCACCGGCGCGCACAACCTATACCTACGACGTGTTCGAGTTGGGCGTCGAGCAATCCACATCGCCGATCATCCAGCGCAAAACCAACGAGCGGGCCACGACTGACATTGCACTGTCACAGTTCAGCGCCGACAACCTTGCGCTGGTGACGGACGGCACTGTCACCAGCACGGCGGCGGGCGCATCGCAAAAAGCCTATGACAAGGTTGTGACGGGCGGTTCGCCCTACCTGCCAGAGTACATGTTTGCGCTGGAAGGGTATCGTCCGGCCAACACTGGCGGTAGCGAACAGCCGGTTCGCATTTTCTTCTACCGTGGCACGATTCGCCTGAACGGCTCTATCGAGTTTGCAAAGGGGGCCGGCACCAACATCCCTGCCCAGATCACAGCGCTTGCCGATCCGACAAAAGCCGTTGGGGCGCAATTGATGGAAGCCCACATCGTGACCAACCCGGCCACATCCTAACAGGAGACTAACGCTTGAGAACCGAAACAATCACACTTGGCGAGAAAGAGTACATCCTGCGCGAAATGCCGGTGCGACCGGCACGGCAGTTCCGTGAGGCGCTCAAGGCCGAATTCGGCAGCTTCATTGCCCTGGTGGAAGGCTCGCCCAACGTCGAGCTAACCGACATGGGAGCCGTCAGCGGCCTGTTGCGCACACTGAGCGCCACCCTGCTGGATAGCGTGGACAAGGCGCTGGATCTGCTCCTGCAATACTCGCCAGAGCTTGCCAAAGACCGGGAGTATATCGAAGACAACGCCGTTGGTAGTCAAGTTGTCGATGGCTTCCTGGCCGCTGTGGGGTTGAGTTTCCCTTTTTTCGGCTCCGAGCGGATCGGGCGGCTGACGAGTACGATCCGGCAAATTGGCTCAAGCAGCAAGCCGACGTAGACGAGCTTTGCCTGTCAGCGTGGGGCTTGTGGAGCGACGAGCTTGACGAGGCGCAAATCTACGACCTTGCCAGCGGCTACGGACGGCGCAAGCGCTGGGAAGCGAGGCTACTGGCTGTGGAAGTCGCCAGAACATTATTCGGTGAGAAGAAAGAAGAGGCGTCGCCAGAGCCGCAAGTGACAGGCGACGCCTTTTTGCAGATGATGGGGGCAACGGTAAAGCATGGCAGTGCGCCTGGGTGATGTCGCTGTGTTCTTGAGAGCCAACAGCGACCAACTCCAACAAGACCTGAATAACGCCAAAGGCAGCGTCACCAACTGGGCGTCAAGCCTCGCCGGTTCGATGAAGGGCTTAGTGGGCGGCGCTGTCCTGGGCGGCGTGGCAGCGCTGGGTACGGCGGTTGTGGGCATCGGCACGGCGGCGTTTACGGCGGCGTCTGATTTCGACGCTGCCACAAAGAAGATGCAAAGTCAGTTGGGGCTAACGCAGCAAGGCGCTGAGGAATACGGGGCGGCGCTCAAGTCGATCTACGCCAACAACTTTGGTGATAGCATTGAAGATGTGGCGGACAGCATCGGCAAGGTCAATGCTGCTTTCCAGCGTATCGGCGGGCCGGAAGGGACTGAGCAGCTACAGCAGGCCACCGAAGCGGCCATTGCGCTGCGGGATGCGTTCGATATTGAAGTTAATGAGTCCACATCGGCAGCCGTCGAACTTATGGACAAGTTCGGTATCTCTTCCGAGCAAGCCTTTGATATGCTGGCGTTCGGCTTCCAGCAAGGCTTGGACGGCAGCGGCGACTTCTTGGACACGATCACCGAATACTCTACGCAATTCGCCAACGGCGGCGCAACGGCTGAACAGTTCTTTAGCATCATTCAGTCGGGCATGGCCGGCGGCGCATTAGGCACCGACAAAGCGGCGGACGCCTTTAAGGAGTTCCGCCTACGCATTCAGGACGGCAGCAAAACCACGGCGGACGGCTTAAAGCTCATGGGTATCAACTCTGAGGAGCTAACCAAGAATCTCGCCAGTGGCGCCATCACCGTGGCCGATGCGTTCGACTTGGTGTTAGACAGCCTGCGCAAGATTGAAGATCCAACGATCAGAATGCAGGCGGGCGCTGCTGTCATCGGCACACAGTTTGAAGACCTGGGTGATTCTATCGTTAGGGGCATGGATGCGAGTTGGGTAAGTATCGAGCAAGTCAACGGCAGCCTTGACAAGCTCAACAAGCAGTATGAGACAATCCCTAGCTTCTTCGAGGGCCTGCGCCGGCGTGCGCTGGTTGCCATCACGCCGTTGGGCGATGCTATGCTGGGGGCGTTCAACACTGCGCTACCGTCGATTGAGGCATGGTTCACCACCGTAGAGACGTGGATTGCCGACTTCATCGCCAACAGCAATTTTGAATGGTCGCCAGAGTTTAAGCAGATTAAGCTTGGTGATTTGTTTGAATTCATCCAGCAGCCTGGGCTTGGTCTGACACGGATCAACATTGCCGACTATGTGGACATCACATGGTCAAGCAACGGCGTTGAACAAATCACGCTGGGCGATGTGTTCAGCTTTGTGGCTGGCGAGGGGATGCAGATCAACCTTGCTGACTATGTGACGTTCATCTATGACGCCAAGACGGGCAACGTGGCGCTCACGCTGGGCGATGTGTTCAGCTTTGTGAGCGATGCGGGCGGCACGACGATCAACATTGCTGACTATGTGTCATTCATTTACGACAGCGCATCGGGCGGCGTCGCTTTGACGCTGGGTGACGTGTTCAGCTTTGTGCAGAGCGGCGACATCACCACGATCAACCTGCAAGACTACGTGCGCTTCACTTGGGGTGATGGCGGGCTAAAGAAACTTACGCTAGGCGATTTCTTTGACTTTGGCAATAAAGACGGGGTGAATATTGCTCGCTTTGACTTGCAAGATTTCCTCTGGGCCGGTTGGGACACAACCAAAGGGCCGATCACGCAAGCGCAACTATTCGACTTTGCCGCCAAAGTGCAGGTTGGCAACTATAGCCTTGCTGACTTTTTTGGCTGGATTACCGGCACGGACGTTACCAAGTACACGACGAAAGATTTGTTTGACTTATCGGGCGGTGATGCACCAAAGCAGTACACGCTGGCTGATTTCTTTTCGTGGATGGGCGTTGATGTAGTCAAGATTACCTACGGCGATCTCTTTGATCTCACGGTGGGTAAGGGCGTAGACAAGCTGCAAATTGGCGACTTCATCAACCTGGAAAGCGTCAGCGCTGATGCGCTGTTCGGTAGCGCCTTGAGCGAGTTGTCAAAGGGCTTAGGCCAAAGCCTTGCCGACGCTGCCAGCAGCTTAGGCGATGCACTGGAAGCGCCGCAATGGGTGATGGATCTCATTAACTGGAAACCAAGTGACGGTGCGCCGCAGTGGGTGACAAACTTGCTGGCGTGGATGTTCCCCGAAGTGCCACCGGTCATCGCTCAATTGTTGGCGTGGGTATGGCCGGGCGCGCCCACAGAGATTGGCGACATCCTCAAGTGGGCATGGCCGGATGCACCGCCGTCGATCACGGCGCTGGTGAGTTGGGTGTGGCCTGAGTTTAGTAGCGGGGTAATGAGCGCCATCAATCGTATTACAAGCTTTAAGTTCCCTGATCTGAAAGCACCGGCCTGGTTGACACAGCTTACCAATTTCTCGATCCCGGCACCGGCCTGGGTAACGGCGCTGCTCAACTGGACGCCATCATTGCCGAGTTGGCTGGGCGGCGGGGCAAGCGCCAGTAGTAGCGACGGACGATCTCTCTTTAGCGGCGGGGTGGCGGCTGTCACCGTCAATCTAGGGCCGGTCTACGTTAACAGCCAAGAAGACGCTGAGGCCATCGCCTACAAGGTTGCACGCCGTCTAGGAGGCCGCTAATGATTTTACGACTCACCAACGGCACAACAACGCTCGTCCTCCACAGTGATAGCGGTACACCGGCGCTGGGACTGTACGGCGTGCGCTACTTCCCCACAAAGGGCGACGGCAACGAAGTCACCGAAACGATTGACGTAGTGTTTAGCGGCGTCTCTGACAGTGCGTTGTCGGCTATGTCCACGGTGCAACGCCTCATTGCTGAGGCGGCTACCGTGCCGGTGTATCTGGAATATAGCCTTGTCCCTGGCGGCACGGTCTACCGTTCGCCCATCGTCAGTGGGCGAGTGGTGTGGAGTACGGAGCGCCAGAATCGCCAGTTTTGGGACACGACCACGACGGGCGAATGCGCTATCATCCTCACCCGTGGCGACTTCTGGGAAAGCACCACGGAGACAACGCTCAACGACGGCTTTAGCATCACCAACGGCACAGCATCGCCCTACAACGCCGTTACGCTGGGCAGTGTGGGCGGCGACTTGCCAACGCCGATTAGCGTAGAGCTGCAGAGCAACAATGCGTCTGACCTACTGACACGCAATGTCTACCTCAATCTGGATAGCTTTGCAGGGCTGACGGCGAATCAGCATCTTGTAACCAGCGGCGCTGACGCAAAGTCCTGGGGCGCAGGGCTGACCTACAATCAGTTGTTGTGGACGCTCACGCCGTCGTCTACCGTCGTCGCCAAACTCGCAGGCAAGGCCGTCAGCATCATTGCAGCGTTTTCTGTGCTGCCCAGCGACATGTACCTGCGGGCGGCGCTGTACTCGCTGTATGATGGCGTGTATCAGCAGATCGCCACCGGCGTCGAGCAGTACGCCAACGGGCAATTGCTCATCAACCTAGGGACGCTGCAATTCCCGGCAGCAGCGCACAGTGGGCTTGTCGTTGTGGTGGCGGGCTACCGAGCGGCGGCGGGGTCGGCAACGCTGTCCTTCGTGCAACTGATGCCCGCCAAGGGCGGCGTGCGGCTGGATGTGACCCACGAATGGAAGTTTCAGGAAACGATTATCTACCGCCCGGACACCACCTTCTATGATTCCGGCCTGGGGCAGTACAGCAACGTCAGCCGAGCAGGCGGGCCACTCATGGCCTGGCCGGGCCGCACGAATCGTCTGAGCGTGCTGGCCGGCGAATCGGCGGCGTTCAACGCCAGTCGGCAGACCATCGTCACCGTCAAGGCGCGCTTGCGGCGGAGTACTGTCTAATGCTAACCGTCACCGTCCTGGACACTGCCAAGCTGCCCGTCATCCACAACTACACGTTGGCTGTGATAAGCCATGACGCCTACGCCGTGGGCGGGCCGCACACCGCCACGATTGAGGCGACCGGCGATGCGCTGGACGCCTTGCGGGGCTGGCTGGGTTACTATGTCATCATCCGCAACGAGAACAACACGCCGGTGTGGTGGGGCAAAGTTGTCAGCGCTACCACACCGATTGAAGCGCTGGAAGTGGGCGCATCGCTGCAAGACATGGCGAATTGCGTCAAGGTGGCGTACACCGTGGGCGGCGTCGCCTATGAGACAGCGTGGAACGAAAACGCCAAGAGCATTGACGCCTACGGGCGCAAGGAACTGCTGTTCTCCGTGGGCGAGGCGTCGGCAGCGCAAGCGGCGGCAGCGGCGCTCACACTGCTCAAGGACAGAGCCTTAGCCAAGCAAAGCATCAATTTCAGCGCTGGCGGGGCGGCTATTTTATCCTGCGCTGGCTTGTGGAGCCTGTACGACTGGACATATTACGCTGACAGTACGGGCCGCACAGCCTACGAGGGCATGGACAGCGCCGAACAGATTATCGGCTGGGGCGTTGCTGGCACCGACATCGGCTTTGCGGACAGGGCCATCCACAAGCTGAACGGCAACCTGGGGCAACTGAACGAAGGCGACAAGATCAGGGTGACGGGCAGCATTGCCAACAACGGCGTCCTGACGGCAGCGGGCAGCGCCTTAGACGGCGGGACGTACACCGCTTCCACGGTTAGCTTTGCGGCGGGTGACGACATTCTGGACAGCGCAGAGGGGCTTGGCATTGCCCGCATGGGGTCATTTCTACGTGTAACAGGTAGCGCTTCCAACAGCCGTGCGCATCTCATCGACGGCGTGGGGCGGGCGCAAATCACCACATCGGCAGGGCGCACGGGCGCAATCATCACGGAGGCTGCTGGGCCATCCATCACGTTGCGGCAAGCGGCAAGCTTGGACGTGACGAACGATCTCACGATTGAGGCGCCGGGGGCGGCGGTGACGCTGGCAGGGCCGCAGAAGATGGCGTTTAGCTTTGTGGCAAGCAGCGCTTTCCTTGCCGGTGAAATTGCCATCAAGCTGCGTTCTGTCGGCACGGCGGGCGGTAGCGTCGGGGTAAGCTTGTGCAGCAACAACAGCGGCGTGCCTGGCACTGTGCTGGAAAGCTCTATTCTGAGCGGCATCGGCAACGCCAGCGGCTGGGTCAGCTTTCCGTTGAGCGCCACGGTTGCGCTCCTGAGCGGCGCAACCTACTGGGTTATCGTTGAGCGCATCGGCGCAACCAGCACGGAGAACTATTACGGCGTGGGCTACGACGGCGACAATGCCGTCAATGCTTTCCTGCTGTGGAACGGCGTCGCCTGGGAGAGCAAGCCTGGGACTGTCGTGTACCAGGTGTGGGGGCATCAGCAAACAACAACGCAGCTTGCCACCATCCTAGCAACGAAGGGGCAATTCCTCTACGGCGCTGCTGTGCGCCCCAACAGCGGCGTCATGGCACGGCACTACCGCAGCGGCAACCAGACGGCGCTCACCGAGCTTGAGACGCTGCTAGACAGTGGCACGAACACCGGCGCAACGCTGCTGGCGACGGTGACACCCGACTGGCGCGTGATCGTGGACGCTGCGCCTGATAGCACGTTGCCGCCGTTCCTCCTGCGCTCCGATGGCAGGGTAGCGACGGCGCAAGGCGGCATTGTCGAGGAAGGGCTATTGCCGGTGGGTCAATGGTGCGCTGTGGACGTGCAGAGCGCAGCCGGGGCGTTAGCGCCATTGTCACCATTCCTGGTAGGCTATGCGGAATACAACGTCAGGCAAGGGCAGATCAGCGACTTGAAACGATATGGAGAGGATAGCGTGTGGGACATTCCAACACTTTTGCAGGGGTAGAGAGTGCGCAGACAAAAATATAGCAACTTAGCCAGTAAACTACAGCCTTATCTGAATAATACGCCTGCCGTTGCCGTGTCAGCAGCGCCGCCGAGTGGGCCGCATGTCCACACCTTTGCCGACTTGAGCGGGACATTGCTGGAAAGCCAAGCGCCGTGGGTGCTGGAAGCCATCGCCGGCATTAAGCCTCACGGACTCATTGATCCCACATGGCATACCGTCACCGGTGCGCAGGGGAGCGTGATCGGCCTGTCAGCGCTCAACACGTTGGGCGTGTTGCCCACCACAAGCGACGGTGCAACGAACGTTAATACCATCCTGCGCAGTGGTGTGGCCGGTGAGTTGGGCGTTGCGTCGTTGGCCGTAGGCAGCGGCAAAGTGCTGGCGGATGCGACACGGCTACAGACTGACAACTACACCTCGCAGCTTACTGGCTGGCGGCATACTTACACCGGTGAATTTGACACCCGCTATATTTTCGCCAACGAGATGAAGATCATCAAGTTCATGGCGGATATGCAGCAAGCCTTAGCCGGTTCGCAGATTGTCAGCAAAAGCGTAACGACGCTGGCGGAATCATTTATTGCACCTCCTCCTGGTTTGTCGTCATTTCTCACTGTTGACGACTTGCCCAGCGCCGAGGGCATGGCAGTTTTTGAGAGTGGCGATTTTATCCTTGTCACGCAAGACTCAAGAGCGGGTGGCGGTTTTTCGTCTACTCGCTGCTGGGGTACAGTGTCAGGCTACACAGACTTGCCCGACAAAAAGCAGCGCTGGCTCTTTACTCGTTTGGGCAACTATGTCAGCCCAGCGCCGACTGAAACGCTGGGCGGCACAAAGACCGCCAGCAGCACAAGCGCAACGCTCACCATTGCGGGGCCGGATACGGGCGTTGCAGAGAGCTACGCCAAAACCGGTGATCTCATGCTGGCCTTCGTGCTGATTAGCAGCACAACCATTACGACGGCAACGCCTGCCGGTTGGACGCTGATGCAGACGGCGACCGTCACCGGGATGCGGGCAATGGTTTACAGCAAAGTGCGCACGGCATCGGAGCCAGCCAGCTATGCGTGGACGCACAGCGCTTCCGGCGCTTCAATGGGCATTATCCGCACATACCAGGATGTCAATGCGACAGCGCCGATTACAGCGTCAATCATCCATCCGCAGGAAACAGCAGCGGCGTTCTCGGTGATCAAGAGCCTGACACCAACCCGTGACACTGACCGCTATGTCGGTTTTGTAGCGGTTAGAGCCAACCGCAACCCGATCATCAAACCGGAGGGATGGAGCGACATTTACACCGACACGGCCAGCAGCAACACGTTAGCGGCATTCGACGTGTTGACTGGCGGTTATGCGGGCATCCCGTTTGGCGATGTGTCGGCAGCGCTAACCGGCGGCACATCGCGAACCATTAGCGTTACGGTCAATATCACTGGCTTGACGCCAAACCTAGACCTGGCCTCCGGTTTTATGCCCATCGGCACTGTGGTTGCCGCTGACGCCTTCGTGCTGGACTATGGCAAGAGCGGTAACGGCTGGCATGAGATTACCGCTATCGACGGCATCTATGGCGGCAATTCGCCGTACAGCCGTGTGGTAAGCTGGACGGGCCACCCGGCAACCGGCGCTGTCGTGCGCACGCAGGACGGCAACCTCAAGGGCATCTTCGGGGCGGGCAATGAGTTTGGCTTTTTCGCTGGCGATGGCGTCACCGTCAGCAATCAATATTTGCGCATTTCCAACTTGGGCGCAAAGCTCAACAACATCCCGCTAGAGCTATACAGCGGCGGTGTGCAGAAGGTCAACATTGACAGCGCCGGTATCAACGTGTGGATCGGGGCAAGCGATGCCGACAAGCGCCTTACCTGGGACGGGGCAACGCTGGGCATTCGTGGGGCAGTGACGATTGATCAGGCGTCGGCGGTGTCAGGCGGTGGCTACCTGCTGGCGGGCGGCGGTGCGGTGCGGCTGGACTCTACCGGCGCTATCATCTACACGCAGAGCAGCAACAGCCGTCCGGCCTACAGTGCTGCCCGTGGGTTGAGCTTGCGCACGGACGCCGGTGCGCTCATCGGCCAACTCACCGGCTACGCCTACAGCGGCGTCAGCGGCGTAGACCTGTACGCCAGAGTAGACAGTGGGCAGGTGCAGGCGGTGATGGGCGCTGACCGCTCCGACATGATCTTCGGCGGCGGGTCAGCCGGCGCGCCACGGGTCGAGGCCATTCTCGACGACGTAAACAACATTCTGCGCATGTACAGCGCCGGGGCAATCCGCCTGTACCAGAGCAATAGTGCAACGCCGGATTTCCAACTGAGCGGAGCGGCAGCAGCGTTCAACGTTAATGTATCGGCGCCGTCCGCATCCTTTGCTGGCACGCTCTCTGTATCATCTACAACTGGCTTAACTGGCACAAAGTCCAGTGTTGCCCACAATGCGGCAACGGCACTTTGTCGGCTTACCATCGGCGGCGGGAGCGCACTGGCGGCGAGCTATCTGGTGAGTCTGACAATGCAATCCGCCACAACTACGTCATCCATATCGTATACTGTGGCGCACGCTTTCAGCCAAGCAACAGTTACCGAACATGCAAAGGCGATGTTTGGGCAAAGTTCAATCGCGCTAACGGCGGCGGCAGATACAACTAACCGGTGCATTACGCTGACACTCACGCAACTTAATGGATCGGCTCAATCTGTGGCGGTCGGGGTCAGCGCGATTCCGTTGTGCGTGCATGACAACGCTCAAATTACATTAACAATGCTATAGGAGACGCATGGATCAAATTATCGAGCAGTACCAAAAGGACTTGGAGGCGGTGCAGGCGCAAATTGCGCAGTTGGAAGCAGCGCTCCAAGCGGCGCATGACGTGGCGATGCAGTTGCTTGGCGGCATCAAGGCGATGCAACACTGGAAGGAGCAATGTACGACGAAGAAGGAGCAGAGCAGCGAATCGGCGTAGAAGAGTCGGCGGCAACGCTTGAGGACAAAATACAACAATGGATCATGATCATCGTCGTTCTCCTGTTCTGGTTGCTGCCTATCGCCTATTTGTGGTGGTGTGGCTAGGCATTGCCCTGTATCTGCCCATCGCTTTTGGCGGCGGCGACGCTGGGCAACGCTTCCACACGCTGCTTAGGGATGCGCCAGGACAGCAGCGCAGCGCCATGACATGGCATCCTGCGCTGGCAGAAGCCGCACGGCGACACGCTGCTCAACTGGCGCAGGACGGCAACTGGTCACACTGCGATTTGTCGGGCAAGTGCGCCAACCAGTACGCACGAGAAGCGGGGTGCAACCACGGCTACGGCGGCGCTAACAGCGTGGAGAGCCTGGTGGCCGGCACGGATGATCCTGCCGTGGCGCTGCGGGCCTTGCTGGGCAGTGAGAAGCACGCTGATCACTTGCTGGGGCGCAATGCCTTCTTTCGTGAGCAGCGGCATGTGGGTGTGGCGCTGGTGAGCGTGCCGGGGTCACGGTTTACGCACTACTGGTCAATCATGATTGCGACGTGCCGAGAATAAAAAAAACAGGGTAGACATTGCGTCTACCCTGTTTTTTGGGCGCTCTATGCGGTCGATACTATTTCATCAAATCATCAGCTAAGTTCATCGCCGTGTAGCCGTCGCCGAAGTAATAGTCTGTCCAGCCGGCGGGTGATAATTCCAAGCCAACGCCCGATGCGGCAAGCCCATCAAAGGCAAGTCTCCACTGTTCACTGGTCGGCAAGTCGTACCATGCGTCATAGTCTGGTTCACCATCTTCGTCAGTCGGTGGCGTCCACGCTGATACATATTTGTTAGGAAAACCGTCGCACACGCTGTAACTCAGAACAACAGGGGCAGCGCTATCTGACTCTAACAGTTCAATAACGCTATCCCATCCCATGCCGGAACGATAGAAGCAGCTTGCTACCCCTTGCCGCACAATCCCGGCTAGCCATTTACGATTTTGCCCACTTGCCCAACAGTGAATCTCGCACTGTCCATGAATACGAGCAGCCAACCTTACAGTATCATTGCCCAACGAAAGGGCTGTATTCAGTGACAAAACAAACGGATCAATTTGTCTTTCGCCAAGGGTCAGCCTCTCTGTGCCAACGGAGAAGGCGATTCGAGCCGATTCGGCAAAATTAGATGAGTGATGCACGTAATGCCCAGATGGGAAGATGCACGCCAGCGGCGGGCTGGGCAATTCGGCGTAGGGCTTGAGAATGAACCACGCCAGATTGCTGCAGAAGACGCCAAAGTGGGCGCGCTCGTTACCTCGAACTTCTGCGGTGCTGGTTGGCGTGTGAAAGTAAATTCTACTCATCGAAATGGGGGCTTGGGGGATGAGATACCCCTGCCTTTAGGCATGGGGAGGGATAATCCCCCAAAATGCCCCACTCTCCTTTCTGTTACATGTTTAGATTACACTGACCTTTTCTCCTAACCATGCGCCAGTCTATCCACCCAGCGCCGTGGACGCTGCTCCCCGTCTGCCCAGATGCAGCGCTTGCCGGCCTTGCGCAGCGCTGTCACCACTTCGGGGCGTTCGCTACCCTTGATGTGGGCGAAGTTGGCGGCAACCACGGCGCTAGGGTAGGCTTTGATCAAGGCGTCGATGTCCCGGTCGAAGGTGTACCAGCCGCTTGGCACCTTCACGAACACGACAGCGCCGGGGTTGCGCTCTTTGGCGATGGCGTAGATGCGTTTACTGTTCAATGATCTCTCCCTCTATGTAGCAAATTGCTAATTCCAGACTCCTCAGGCTGTCTGCAACCATCAGCGCATACATGGCGCTGGCGATGTTGCCGGAAAAGGCGGACGCAATAACATAAGGGCCGGGCGCATTGTCAGGCCAGGGGGCAAAGCGATAATCGAACACCGCATGATGGCGCTTTGTACGCTCAATCTCAAATTTGATATGCTGGCGCGCCTTTTGCAGATCATCGCTTGCCTTGCTGCCCTGCTTGCGTCCACAGCGCCATAGGTACGACAGCGCCGTTGCGATGTGGTAGGGATAGTTTTCGATAACGTGGCGGGCTTCCAGTCCCGGTATGATGGGGTGTAGGTAATGTGATGGCTTGTTGATTAAGTCCATTCCTCGCCTCCGCTTGCAGCGATCCATTCGTTACGATTGTTGTCAATATCCACGATCTCTCCTTTCACCTCAATACCATGCGCCCGGTGCGCTGGTACGTGTCTTCACACACTAGCAGGCCACTCCTGCTTAGGAGCGCCTGCATTCGTTCCGTCGTGGGCGGCTGGCGATAGTCAAAGCCCTGCACGGCTCTGGCTTGCCGCACTTCTTTTTGCTCATAAGCGTGCTGCGTCACCTCTGACTTTGTAGCGACGTACAGGCCAGTTTCGTGGAAGATGAAGGCGTTCCAGCCGTCAGCGTTGAGCGCATAGCCGTGCATCTTTAGCATTGTGCGGTGCATCGGCCATCCAGCGGGGCGAATGTCGTCGTATAGGTTACAACCAATGACTAGGCCGTTGCCGTAGTATTGATCGGATAGGTCTAGCACCATTTCAATGAAGTCATCCAGGGGCGGCGTGACGGCGGGCGCTGCGGTTGCTTTGGGGCCGGAAGTGGATACGCCTAATCCCACCTTGCTTTGCACGGCTGACCAAGCACCCAGCCAGTCAATGAGGCTTTTGGCGTGTGGTAGCTCACGGCTACGGTGCATCTCCCACTCCCGGCTTGACACTGGCGTTGGCTTGCCTCGTAGCTTGCGGCTGATGTTCTCCATCTCTGCCTTGATGCTCTGCCAGAAGGCGGGGCATTCTTGGCGGTGGTAGCCAAACGCATATTTGCCACTGGGGCCAAACTCCATTCCACATGCACACTTCATACTGCTCATATCCAACCTCGCTCTATTGCGTCCCGGCGCTCCCTGTGGCCGTTCCAGGGCCATTCGTAATCCAGGGTCAGCGCCAACTCATCACCCCAGCCGGGGCCGGGGGCCGTAGGCGGCAAGCGTCGCCGGTCAATGGCGATGATGCGGGCAGTGGTACGGTCGATCACGTCGCCGCCTACGGTGTCAGTCATAAATTCACGCCAGCCGGTTGCGTCTGTGGTGTAGTCGAGGTGGAGCAGCAATGTTTTGGCGGTCGGCCAGTGGCGGTCACGATAAGCGTCATAGGTGGCTCTGGCTGGCAGCCAAAGCCCATCGTACAAAATGTAAGAAATACCAAGAATGAGTGCGTTGAAATCTGCGGCGCTTGGCATGTAAATGTCAGCGCTCATTGCCTCCTCTCTACGCCGTGATGGCGTTGGCTGTTACACTGTGCGGCTGCGTCTCCCAGGCTGCCAACGCTGCGTCCGCCGTGGGGAAGATGCGATCTCCTTGCAGCGCTGCGTCGGCAATGCCGGGGCCGAACTGATATTTGTTCACGAAGACTGTCTGGCCGGACGTGTTGAAAAGCTTTAACTGATAGCCGAGCTTTTCGCCGGTGACGTTCTTCATCGCCGCCACAGGCTTGATTGCGAATGTTTCGTTAAGTTGGATCATGTTATGCCGCCTCATCTAACTCAAACAGGGTGAGCGCATTGCGCTCTGCCAACGCCATGTCTAAATTCTTCACCAGTTGCTTATAGTAGCTGGCCTTGAGTTCACTCAGCACAGCCTTGCGGCGATGCTTGAGCGCTACATAGCCGGTAGAGCCGATCCCGCCAAAGGGATCATGCACGATCTCGCCGGGGTTGGTGTGGAGGAGAACAAGCCGCTCAATCACCGGCAATTGCAGAGCGCAAAGATGCTTTTCGTCCTGCACGTCCTTGGCGGTGATGGTGGACAGCGTGTCAGTTTCTTGGATGCCGTATCCCTTTGGGCAGGGAATGCCGCTTTTTGCGCCGTTGTTGGACGTGCCAGGAAGATAGTCCTGGCCGTACCAGACAGGGCGCGCCCACAAGATCCACTGCTCCGGGGTGATCCATCCCTTCGCTTCGGGGTACTTCTTGGATGCGCCGCCAGCCTTGACCGGGACGGGGTTTTCCCCTGGCTTGCGGAAGTGCAGCACGAAGTCACTCAGGGCGCTGTGCATCTGGGCGCTGTCGCTGACAAGGCTCTTGAACGCCAGGCCAACGTCACGGGTGCGAATTGATTTCACCTGCGCGTTCTTGTCTATAGTGATCTCACCATAGAAGTTGAATCCGCACTCTTCGGCCATCTTGATGGCCGGGCCTCTCAAGTCCTTGATGCCGATGTAGCCATCACGCAACTTCTGCGCAACGCCTTGGGTGAGATGAACGAACACGCTGCGACCGGGAACCATGCAGCGAAATAGCTCTTCCATCATGTAGCGACACTGTTCCAGCATCTCGGCAATGCTAGTCACGTTGCCCATATCGTACTTGCTGTTTGAATACGTGTACATCAGGGGAAACGGAGGAGAAAAGATACTGCAATGGATAGAGTTATCCGGTAAGCCTCTGAGAACGTGTACGCAATCGCCGTGATAGGCTGCATAGCTGTCGGTGATCTTCTGGTCAATAACTTTGGATGGATACTTATTTAGACTTTCCTGCGCCCACTTGCTTTGGGCGGCGAATCTTTGTTGCTTTAGAATTTCTTCTTCGGTCAACGGGTTGGCTTCATCCCATTGCCGTAGTGCTTCTTGTAGCGCTTTGCCTTCCGGTGTCAACTGAATTTCTCTCATGACTTACTCTCCATAAATGCGGACAGTCCACTTGGTTGCGTCTGGGTACAAATAGCACGGATGGCCGCAATACTTTGCTTTCAACTCTGCGATCAGCGCCGTTCCCTGCGCTATGGCTTGCTCTGCGTTGTCGGCGTACTGCTTATCAGACTGTGGACGCTCATCGTAGGCAACACACCAGCCGACATAATCACCGCCGACGATAACGCCGTTGACATCATCATAGCCGTCACGGATCATGCTACACTCTCCAACCAACGAGGGCACTCTTGCAACACATCACCAACCGCAGCGCCGATTGTCACCTCTGGCGCTTCTGCCCACTGAAAAGGAACGCTGTCAAAGTCAATCCACGGCGGCGCATGAATCGGGGCGCTTGACGTTGGCGCCAACCACGACGGCGCTTGCAATGGCATGTTGGCGGGTAGATCCATTTCGTCACGCTTGCTTGCGCCTAAATCCATGTGAACGGCCATGTGCTTAATGAGTTCGTCGTACATGGCGTCTTGCTCCCGCTCCTTGCGCTTGATGTTCTGCACAACAGCGCCGTCAGCGGTAGAGACGACAACCCAAATGTTAACCGTGTGTTGTTGCCCGAAACGATCCTGGCGCTTGCTGGCCTGGAAATACTGCTCAAACGAGTTGCCCAGGCCGCAAAAAACCATGTTCCAAGACTGTTGGAAGTTCAGGCCAAAGCCCCACATTGACGCTTTGCTGACAACTACCCGATACTTGCCTGACTTAAAGCCAACCATAGCGTCAATCTTGTGCGCTTCGCTGTCGCTGCCTGTTACCTCCACAGCATCGGGGATGGCCTTAGCGAGTGCGGCGCTTTCGTCGTTGAGTTCGCACCACACTAGCCACTGTTCGTTGTTGGCATTGACTAAATCAGCCGTGGCTTTCACTCGCTGCTCTAACGTGGCATTGCGTGCCTTGCGCTGCTCGTTGAGTCCCAGCGCTTCAACCTGCACCAACATGCCGGTATCGAGCGGATCAGCAATGTCGATGGTGATTTGTTGCCAGTTGACGGGCGGGCGGATAAAGCCTTCGTCGCTGTAACCAAGATCAGACGGCTTGCGGATTGCCACTGCCCAGGATGCCAACCACTTATAGTAATGATCTACCGCATTCATCTTCAGCCGATACTGATTGGATGTATTGCCGTCCTGAATAAAAAATAGTGCCAGCGCTTCTTTTTCACGCATTATGCCTAGCACTTCAGCGTGATACAGAATCTCCTGCTGATTGTTTGGCGCTGGGGTAGCGCTACCAGCAAGGCGAAAGGGGATGGTAGAAGCGAAATCATTGATCGCCTTCGCTGTTGCGCCAAATGAAGCAGCCTTGAGTATGCTCGATTCGTCTAGGATAATTCCGCCGAAGTCTTCTGGCGAGAAGTGGTGCAGACGCTCATAGTTAGCTACGTTGATGCCGCTGCGCACGTCGGCACGAGTCTTGCAGATGTTGATGTCATAGCCGAAGTCTGGGCCTTCCATCGCCATTTGTTCGGCCACAGACAGCGGCGCAAAGAGGATCGTCGGCATATCGGTGTGGGCGCAAACGTGGCGGGCAAATTCCCATTCCTGGATCGACTTGCCCAGGCCGGGATACTCGAATAGTGCCGCACGGCCACGGCGCAATGCCCAGCGCACGATGTCAGCCTGATAGGGGAATAGCTGCGGGTTCAGTGCGCCAACTTCAAAGCCAACGGGTTTAGCTTCGATGATTTTGTTGGCGACATAATCGTCGTAAGAGAGTGTCATAGGGCGCATTCCGTTTCGATGATCTCAATACGAATGATTCGTACCTCCGCCATTTTAAAGAAGTGGCGAGCCATAGATTTCGCACGATCTAGTGATTCATGCTCCTGAAAATTGCGCTGCCATCCCTTGCGCTCATTGAACTTTGCCTCAACACAGTAATAAATTTTCGTCTTGCTCATAATGCCTTTTCCTTCGTGGGGCATTGCTCATTACAATGCCCCTGCACCGGCTAATACAAAAACGGCGTCAGGCTCTCGCTATACCCCGGCTCATCCGACAGCTTTGCAATAACGGCTGTCGATTCTAGCCTTTCGATCTGCGGCATTTCGCTGAGTGCGAAAGAAAGCGCATTGCCTAGCGGCATGTATTCCGCCGTTGATCTGCGCTGGCGCTTGCTCTCCGCTTCGTCGGCCATTGCGCTGAGAAAAGCCGCTTCGCCGGCGTAATTCCAGCCGTCCCGCTTTGTCTGCGGCCAGTCCTGTTGCGGCAATTCGCCACGCTTGAATGCCGCCTGCCCCGCATAGAACTGTGAAGGCCAGTGGTTGCAATGGCCGGGATTCTGTGCTAACATAATGACTGTTCCTTTCTTCTCCCAACGGCGCTAGGCAGTGTTCACAGCACTGCCTAGCGCTACTTTTTTTACTCGCCCAGGCGGCGCAGGATCGCCTTAGTCCACTTCTCGACATTCGCATCAGTTGCGCCGATGAAAGACCACCAGTTGTAACCGGCACTCTCAATAGCGCTGGCGGATAAGATTCGCTCATCACCGAAATACACGCCATCGCTATAACCACCAGCCACCACATAGTATTTCATAATCATTTCCCCTTTCGTCTATTTTCCGGCTCATTTGCCGGTTAATCATAGTTTAGCACGGTTTTTTATGATTGTCAATCATTAATTTGACCAATAATCATAGAAAAACGGGCAGAAACAGCGTCAGACCTTACGAAATTGCGCAACTTATATCCCAGCCCTAAAGGGACTGGGGTTTACGGGCTATCCGTCTAAGCCGCTGTCACTTCCACCTCTACCCGCGGGTTGCGCTTGTCGTCGTAGCGTTCGGCTACAATGCGCACGATCTGGCTGTCGTCGGTGTAGGCGATACCGTTCAGACTGTCCAGGCTCACCTTGAGCGAGTTGTCAAGGTCGCCACGTTTGGCCGGGCGATACACTCGCACAGTGACAGCGATGTCACCGTCCAACTTTTCAACGCCAGCGGCCTTTGCTATCCAGGCCACTTGCTCTTTGTACGCCTTCGCTTCGGCGCTGACAACCGTGCGCCCACGGAAGGTTCGCCAGTAGCGGTTGGCGCTTACCGGCATCGGTAAAATTATCGTCATGCTTGTTTCCCTTTCACCCTCTCACAATCGGAAAGAAAACGCAGTTCAGCGCAGGGCAGCCATGAATAGGCGTGCTATACGTACAGGCCAGCGTACCGTTGTGCTGTACGAAGATAAAGCGCATCATTTTACAGATCCTCCTCGCTCTAGTAATTCACCTTGATTCACTCAATCATGCTCATAAGGCGATGGCCTATAAACTCAGTGTAGGCGGGCGGGATGGCGTTGCTTAACTCCTGTTGTGTCATCCAGGGTATATCCATTGCCCATCGTATTTCGTCAACTGGCTGCCGTGGCCTATGCGTTTTACGGTTGCTCTTTTTCCCGTCACCGCCACCGGTGCAAAGAACCGGTGTTTGCACCATGCGCACGCTTCCATCTATCACGGCTTGCACTGGCCCACGGCGATGATTGCACGGCGGCAACAGGATCAACAGGGACGGGGAAAGCTCGAAGTAGCGATGACGATAGAAATGCAAACCGAACATAGAGCCACAAAGCAAGAACGGATTTATTAACGCATGGCGGGCGTTTTCCACGTTTTCAATGACATACGGTTTTCCGATGTCCTGTAATGCTTCTCTTGTTGGCGCAATCAGATCGGGATGATTCGCCCGATGCGCCATCGGCGTTGCTTCGCTGTATGCCTGACAAGGTGGGCTTGCGCTGATAGCATCAAACTTGTGGCCGTTGGCGGTGACATATTCCAAAGCATCAGCCTGCACGAACTCATCACCGCAGTAACGGGGCTGTGGGTCAATGTCCACACCGACGACGTGAAAGCCTGCAAGCTGATAGCCCTTCGTGCATCCACCAGCCTTGCAGAACAGATCAAGCAATCTTGGTTTATTCACGATCCCTCTGCCTTCCTCACCCCGCCCCAAATGGGCAACGTCTTGTCACGATACTGATTCAGCAAGTAGGCCGCCGCCGCCATCACCACATCGGCGTTAGGGCCATCCACGTACACATCGCAGCCAACCCAAGCGCCGTTGATGATGGTGTAGAGCGCTGCCAGCACATCAGCGTCGCCGGTGTCATCCTGCATCTTCGGCCACAGCCATTGCTTGTACGCCTTGCTGTCTGCCGCACGGTGGTAGAGCGGCGTCCACGGCTTGATGGCGTAGTGGTAGTGGCCTTCTTCTGGTTTGCCGCCTGCAATAATCTTGCCCATTTCACGTTTGGCGCTCATGCCGGTGATGTACCATTTGTCATCGGCGGGCAACGTGTGCAGCGTCCATCCTAGCGCCACACAGCGCCCCTGTAGCACGTTCAGGGTGTCACTGCGGACGATTGCGCCCACAAAGTGCGTCAGGTCGCTTGTAGCGGGTTCTGGTGACAATGCAGCGTCGTGCTGCTGCGTTGCGGCGTCGATAAGCGCTTGCGTCTCTCGGCGCTCCACTTCGTCAATGATGGCTTGCTTGAGCGGGCGCATCCCCCACAGCAGCGCCCTCGCTTCCGGCGATGTTGCGCCGGATGGGTAGATCATGCCGTCACGGACGGTGAGCGTTACGCCAAGCGCCTGCGCTTTGGCAATGGCTTCTTTTGCGTTCATCATGCGGCTACTTCCTTCCGTTTGCGCTTCTTCGCTGCCACCATTTGCTTTTTCTTTTCAGCGTTCTTGTGGGCGTTCTTTGCGCCAGTGAGCCAGATTGCCAACGCTGGGTCTTCCGCCTGAGGCACAGAAACCGGCCTATTTTGCGTTGTAGGCTGTGTTGTGGTGTCGTAGGTCGAAAAATCGTTTTCCGTCGTTCTGGGCGCTTCTACGTGCTTGTGGGTCGGCGGCGTGTAACCTTTCGCCTTAATCGCCGCTATCCCGTTGGCGTGCAGGCTCATCAGTTCGGCAATGTGCTGGCCTAATGCGCCCTTGCGGTGTGCGCTGGGTAGCAGATCATCCAGCATCCTGCGCAGCGCTTCGTGGTAGGCGACTACGACCGCCGGTTCCACGGTCATACTGTCGAAGATGGCTTTGAGCGTCGGCAGGTGCAGCACAGAGACAGCCCAAGCGCCGCCAACGTACTCAGCGCCGGGGAGCGCCTTCACCGCCTCCTTATGCGCCAGGTCATAGCCCTGCATGGTCACGGCGCAATGACGGCCATGCAGGGTGATGGTGGCGTGGGTCATGGTTGCACCGCATGGCTCGCCGCACGCTTGGCATAGCTCAGGTTGCCTAGATGACTAACAACACGTAATTCGGCATGGGCAATGCCGCACCCAATCTTCTGTTCAGCGCTTGGGTGCATCTTGAACAAATCGAATAGAAACGGCGCATCGAACATGTTCACCATGTCGCCGTCCTTGTATGACCATAAGATAGACCGCACACGATCCTGTAGCGCCTTCTTGGTGGCGAACGTCTCGCCATTAACGACAAATGTTTTTCTGCTGCCCATCGTCCCAAACCCTTTCTTGTGTCCACAAAAATCACTTTGCCTATTACTATCCGAAACGCATTACACCCATT
>ERZ761591.103-NODE-103-length-18260-cov-5.075584_pt1 | contig 18260 bp, 37 predicted proteins | sample MGYA00512167_ERZ761591 | MGnify/ENA primary metagenome ERZ761591 (study PRJEB28899, sample SAMN03785559) | bioreactor sludge metagenome | biome: EBPR Sludge; feature: EBPR Bioreactor; material: 0.22µm filtered reactor supernatant | place: Saint Lucia: Queensland...
GTTCTGGATGTAGACGCGCACGGGACGCCCGGCGTCATTATTGCGAGTTGCCACCTTCAAGAACATATCGCCGTACATCGGGAACCAGCGCGCCGCCGCCTGCTTCTCACTTCCCCAGTTCGACCACTCCCACACCTGCTGAATAGCCGGGATGATAGCATCATTGTCTGTGACGATAGGCAAAGCATCCGGCAATTGCCCCGGCCAAATTTTAGCCGCGTAAAATTCGACCAAGCGAAAGGCAGGATTGCGCAGCGGGCGCATATCCTGCGACCGAGCGCCAAGCCCGGCCAGCATCGTGTCAATAACCTCGTACACCCCGTTATTCTGGTAGTAGGCTTTCAACACACGGTAATGATCCGCCCATGCCGCCCGCTCCTCTTGCCGTTTCAGGGAGAGGCTTACCCACGCCCACCATGCCGACCAACTATCGAAAGCTCCAACCAAAGACGCCATTAGCCCACTACCCCTTTCACGCCCCGAACCTGGTTCACGGTTTCTGTGATTCGTTCGATTGTCTCAGTGTGCATGAGCAGGCGGCGCTCTAGTGTTGCCACACGTGCACGTAACCGTTCATTTTCAAGCGTTAGCGTTGCATACTCTTGCGCCGCCTCGTCAATCTGGCGTCTCAATTGCGCCACGTGTGGGTCGACGGCCGGCGTGTAGTCTACCTGTGGCGCAAGTTCGTCAAAGTCTTTTTCGTGTCTCATTGTTCCCTCATTCCTTCCCTAGCCTGCCATCCTTGCGCCAACAGATTTTCAAGGTAGATGACCAACTGCGCAAAGGCGTCAGCCTGGTCTTTGAATACGCTCAGCGGAAAATTGAACAGTTCTGCCTCAAAGTCATATAGCCAAGCTGCGTCGCCGTCTGGGAATGGCAGCATGACGCAATCCCGCTTGCACCAAACAGCCGCTTGTCCACCTCGTGTGCCCTTGTCGCCTGTCGGTTGAAAGGCGATAAGAATATCGCGCAACCACTGCGGAGCCGTGTGCATGAGCGTCTGATAGGCAGATGTGCCGCTTGCTTTATCTTCAATGATGACCGCTTGTAATCTGCCGTCATAGTTCCACTTTTGCGCCCTTTGCAGAATAGCATCCGGCAAGAATGGAAATTGCATTTTGTCACGCCATACTTCACGGATGACCAACCGGTAATCCGGTGTCAACTCTCCCACTACACAAGCCGTGTATGCGTTTTCGTTTTCATCCTTTAGCGCCGTGTCCCAGCTGATCCACCGTGCCGCCGTCTGATTCTTGATGCGTTCATCTTTCAGGTGGTAGCGATTCCGTCCCTTTTCCCACCACTCCGCCAAAAACGGCTTGCCCGTCGGGTCTGTAACCCAAAGCCCCTGTAGCAGTTGCATCCGGGTGATCTCGTCCAACTCCGATAGGCTGCGCAGGTACTCCGCTTTATCAATGTGGGGATTGTCGTCAATCCCCGCTGGGATGAATAGCCGTCCCGCATCTCTGCCACCAACGATAAAGCGCTCATAGACCCACTGATGACCTTCACCGCCTGGATTGCTTGCGCCCCGCATCCTCAGCGGAATTTCGCTACCTTCCAGCCTGCGCAACCTGGAAAACAGATAGCGGTAAGATGTTTCCTGAAACTGTGTCAGTTCATCGAAACCTATCATCTGGAATTCTGCGCCCTGATATCGGTACTTGTCGGCGTCACGTTCCAGGTATCCAAAGCTGATAGTTGCGCCACTCGGAAACATCCATGTTTTTGTGCCACCGTTCCATTTGGCAGCCGTCCCTTGCAACCATTCTGCCGCCCTGTCCATCAATGCGCCAGGCAAAGCCAGGTCAGCGTAGGTGCGTCGAAACAGAATAGCGGCGTAATGCGGCACGTCAACGTACTGCAAAGCCGCCATGAGCATAGCGTCAGACTTCCCCCCGCCCGCAGCGCCACCGTACAGCGCCTCTAGGTGGTCAAGTGACAGGAAAGCCGCCTGCTTAGGCGTCGGCTTGTGCGTCATCCACTGATTGAGAATCAGCTTTGGCCGCCACATCAAAAGCTCCTGCTAATGCAAGAATGTCGATTACCTCTTTCGCCGTCGCCGGGTCAAGCGAATGCGCCACGGTGCTAGTGCTTTCCATCTTAGCAGTTACCATGAACCGGCTTTCTGTGTTGCGCCCGAATTGCTCAGGTCTGCGCAACTCAAGCCACCATCGAGCGGTCTGTACATCACCTTTCGCCATCGCGCTGTACACAATCATCTGCGCATCGATAGCGCATTGCGCCTCTGCTGCTTCCACTCTTTCCGCAAAATCCAGGTAAAGTTTTTCTAGCTTGGACAGCTTTTCGCCTGCGTTGCTTTTTGCCTGCGCTGCGTTCCCCTTCTCTATCCAGTTTAGGAACGTCTGGTAATTAACGCCAGCAGCGCGCACAGAGTCTACCCGGCTTGCACCCACCGAGAGATTCTCAACAATAGCATCTGCCTTATGCGGTTGCGCTTCCAGTATCGTGTAGCGCCCTCTGTCCTCTTTTTGTGCCATAGTTCGTTGTGTGAAAGTAGACTGGCGTCAGGATTGCGCCTAACGCCAGCCGCCTAGCCTAGCCGAGCGCCATGAGTTCATTCATGCCGCGGCGTGCACCGGTACCGGCTTCGCCGTTGGTAGCCTGCCCACGGTTGCGCATCCGAATGCGACCCAGAACGGTAGTGCGCGACCCGCGGCCGCCACGAGTGCCAAGATTGCGGTTCATGGTTTATCCCTCCTTCTTCTGAATTCGAGTTACCTTCGGGCGCGGCATGGGAATCGGCTCAACGGCCAGATTGAGCATCTTCGCCAGCCTTAGCCCGTCCAGGTATTTGTCCCCTAAAGACTGCCAACCGGACAGCGCCAAGAATTCGTCTTTCTGCTCTTGACTTTGGAAGCAAACAACGAACCAAAACTCATCATCGTTTGCCACCCGATAGGCGTCATTCTTGCCTTTCTTGTTCGCCAACAGCACGTCAAGCGCGACGGCTAGTTCGGCGTCTACGTTCGCCTCGATGTCGCCTGTATCTTCAAGGCCGTCAAGCGGGTTTTCGTCGTCAGGCTCAAAGAGCGTGTCAAATGTTGGATGCATCATGCCAGGCGGCATTCTCTTAGGCCGGTCAATGACCGGTCTGGCGATTGTCGGCTTGGTGAAGGTTGGCCGCTCTATCGTCGGCTTCTCAATTGCCATTGTTTAGCACCTCGTAGCGGTAGCATTGCAGGTCAATCAGCGGGAACCATTGCCGCAATTTCTCCCAGTCGTCGGGGAAGTTATCGCGCAACGGTGCCATGTAATTGTAGTTGAAGCTCACCGGCGTGCGCCCCCAGATAGCGTACTCAGGTGAAATCTTCACCTTGTGCCGCATGATCGTGTCGATCACGTCCTGTATCTTCCAGTCCCAGACGGGATAGAAGTAACGCCGGCGCTTTATGCCCAGGCTGCCCTGTTGCAGAATCATGCGGCGTCGTGCCAGGTTGTCAGCCGCTCTCATTCCGATGGCGACAAACGGCGCATCTATGCCAGCAGCCTTTGCTACGATGCTATCCACGTCAGCGAAGGTAAAGGTGGGCAGATCAAGCGTATTGATGCGTTGCACTCTGCCGGGTGGCTGGAACGCTGCGCGGTCGATCTGCTCATACAGGTACGGATGCGGCATCCGGTAGATTTTGCAACCGAAATAGGATTCGTAGTAGGCCAGCATATCATGCGACCATGACCATCCTCCGGGTATCCAGTCGAGGTAATAAGGCACGATGTCAAAGCGGCCATCTTCCAGAAGTGCAAGCCAGGCTGCGAGCGAGTCTTTCCCGGCGCTGAAAGCCAGCAGGATACGATTTCCGTTTTCTGCGATGGCTTTATCGTAGAGCGCTTTCCCTGCAAGCGGCAGTCCATCGGCGTCGAAAAAGTCTAGCCGGTCGTTTTGTATTGCGTAGGTTTTCGTCGGCTTGTCAATCGGCATGAGTGTAGCTCCATGTGTGGCGCATAGTGGCGATGGCGATGACTAGCTGTGCAAAACCTACGATTACCATACGCTGTGAAATTGACCCCTTGATAGTTTGATGATTATAGTATATGATGTTTTCATCAAAGATTTGATGGCAGTCTAGTTCACTCTCACCAACAGGAGATTCACAATGAGCGCTTTCGTACTGAAACCAAACCATATCAATACACTCGTGACCTGGGCAAGTGCGCAGGGCATCGAAATCGACGGTTGCAGCGTCAAGGGACACGAGCAGGGATTTGCAACCACCTTGCACCGGCAGAACGTTCGCAGCGTCAATTTCCGCTATGGTGACAATGAACCGTTTGACCGCATCCGTTTCGAGCCGGTCGCAGTCACCTACCATAACCCGCTGATGCAGATTGTCAGCGCAGCGAATTGCTACATCTATCAGACATGCGAAACGGATGATTGGGAAAGCAAGATTGCAATCCGGCTGGTATGCGCAATCCGCGACAAGGCGCTTTTCTCGCTCGGTTATTCCAAGCAGCGCATTTACGATCACCCGGATTACGAAGGGGCGGAATGGGCAATTGACTAGCTCTCCCAGGATAGACCCCCGTCTATCCTCTCCCCACGTCGATCGGGCGCAAAAATTTAAGGTTGGATTTTCCCAAAACCTATCGACACAATGATGAATAGATGATATATTATATTCATCAAAGCAAGCAGGCGGGCGAAAGCCCAGGGACACAGGAGATACAAAATGACACGCAGTGAAAAAATGGCAGAACGAAAGCGGGCGCAAGATCGGATTGCAAAAGCGCAAGCTGAAGCTCGCAGCATCGTTATGACCGGCACCTGTCCGCAATGTGGCGCTTCTCTGCGGCGCAACTGGAGTATCACCGGCTGGTGGCAGTGTGAGCAATACGGCGCTGATACGCATCGCAAAGACGCAAGCAAACCGGCGTGCAGCTTTCAGTGTTTTACGGAATAGAAAAACCGGGGACTGGCAACAGTCCCCACTCTCACAGGAGATGGAATCATGGAAACAGAGCGCAAGATTATTGAACATAAGTCCGTATGTCAGCGGAACATCAACGACTATGTCACCTACGGTCTGTTGATTTTGGAGAGTGATAGCGGAGGCTTTCAGGTGCGCGGCTTGAATTTCGTAAAGCGCTTTGCAACTTTGGCAAAGGCGCAGCGCTACTTCAACCGCATTGAAGAGTACACGTTGATCTAGGGATACTGCATCGATAACAGGGAGAATTGAATCATGACTCGCAGCAAATGGATTATCAAAAGCACTTGGCAGTACAGCAACGGGACGGCTGGCAACGACAGCGATACCGTCCAGTGCAGCCGCAAGGTCGCAGAAGAAGCTGCGCAGGCTGCACGTGACTGGCACATTCGGCACGGGCACGTCAACGTCACGGTAGAGATTCAGAAGGAGGCTTGAATCATGCTGGCAAACAAAGACATGATAGCGAATCGATACGGGCAATGGGCACGTTCCCGGCGCATTATCAAGGCTATTCAGGATTGCTTGCGCAATGATGGCGTGGTCATCATTTCGACCTACACGAAGGCTACTCAGTACGATAAGCGGCACGTCGATATGTTCAAGTGCGACCAGAACGGCGCATACGTGCGACACGGGCGGCGATGGGATTGCATTGACTACGCAGGGATTACCTGCTACAGCAGGAAAGGAGATTGAACCATGACCGTCACCAAGCAGCAGATCAATAGCATGGTGCGCAAGTCGCAACGTAACGACTTCGCACCGGTCATCTATCACGTTGTCGATTACCGCAAAGTTTCGCAGACTGTGAGATTCGAGCCGGTGCGCGGCGAGGTGAATCAGGCTGAAATTGACTATTACCGGCGCAATGGTGACACGGTAGAGGTCATTGACAATGACAACCATTTTGCAGACTTTTTCAGCCACGTTTACCGCATCACCGGCAAGACCGCAGAGATTGTCTATTTCAGCCGTTGGTATGATGCGGCAGAGTTTGTCAAAGCAAACTACGCAGGTATCCAGGCTGCACGCGCAGCGTTCTATCAGGAGGCTTGAACCATGTACGCAGAATCTTACACCGGAGACATTGACCAACTGCTGCGGCGCGAACAAATCGCACTCGGACAGACTATCACGATTCCAGACACGAGCGGTCGCAGCGATACCTACGGCTTGACGGCTGCGCAGCGTGAAATGATGGCGCTCTACCTGGCAGACGGCTATTTCATGCAATGGCAAGATGATAAGCGCAACGGGCGCAGCGTCAAGGCTATCCGGTTCCAGGTCAACGGCGGACGGATCACGGTTGACAGCCGCGACAAGGCGGGCAAATTGCATGAACGGCTTGCTAAGGCCAAACGGCGTTCCTAGACGTTCCTGCGAGTTTTGGCGGTCAATTCCAACGGAGGTAACACTATGTACAATTACAAGGTGATTAGCGCACAGTCGGCAATCGCACATGCTATCCAAAGCGGTATCATCCTGCACGGGCGCAAGTGCACAGTTGGTCGGTATCGCACGGCTACCGGCACAGGTAGCGATTACGCTGTCATCCCCACAAAGGGCAGCGAGCATGAAACGCACTACAGAGATTGCGGTGGCGCTGCACAACGTTTCATCATCCTGGAAGGGATTGACGCTGCACAGATGGCATTTGACCGGGCGATTGAAAACTGGCTGTCTTATTAGGTTTTGGAGGTCAACCTGGCGCAAGTCGGGTTGACCATTTTCTTTGCGAAAGGATCGGACAATGAAAGCACTCTCTATCAAGCAGCCGTGGGCATATCTGATATGCAACGGCTTCAGGGATGTGGAGAATCGGGACTGGTCTACGGCGTATCGTGGCCAGCTTTTGATGCACGCATCCAAGTACACGGATGACGGCAGCATCAACTCCGCTAAGGCGCTCATGGATCGGCTTGGTATCCCCTGGCCGGCGCGGGCAACCGTTCCGCAGGTCATGGCGCTTGGCGCAATCGTCGGCGTGGTCGAGGTCGTTGACTGCGTTACGCAGTCCGATTCTCCCTGGTTCGTCGGAGAATACGGTTTCGTACTGCGCAATCCACGTATCATCCAGCCTATCCCGTACAAAGGTCGGCTGGGCCTGTATGACGTTCCAGACGGCATTCTGGACGGTGTGTTATGAGAGGCGGAAAACGGCCAAACACGGGCGGCGCTAGACCCGGCGCAGGGCGCAAGAAAAACCCGTTGACCGTCAAGCGCACTCAGTTCGCGCTGCAAGTGCACCCGGATACTATGGCCATGCTCAAGGCGCGCAGCGCGGCAACCGGTCAATCGGTCACTGCGATTATCAACGCTGCGATTCTTGAGTATCTCCAACACGGCGATTAGCTCCACTTTCACCCTACTGCGCAGATGTAGCCGTGTAGCCGCATCTGCGCAGTATCGCGTCTGTCACCCGGCGCTGTCCCGACTCGCACCGAGGTTGACCACGTATACCGCACTCTCCACAAGCGCACGAACCTGCTGCGGATTTAGCCAGTCACCGACATAAGGCGCAAGCCGTTCGATCACGTAGTCTAGCCGGTCATCCGCTGGCAGTGTACCGGCGTAGGTCAATTGTTCCGCGGCTTGCACAAGTACCATAGCCATCTGCTGAGCATCTTCTAGCCGATTCAGCGCATCAGCGGCGCTTGTCGGTTGTCCTGTGCGCACCCAGACTACAATCAGTGTTACAACGGTGACAACCAAAACAGCCAAACCCCAAACAGTACCGTCAATCGTTTCAATCATGTCTAGCCTCTTTCGCAAATCCTACAGCAAGCCAAAGAGCGGAAACGGCAATCGCTACAACCATCGGCGTACCGATCACTCGATATTCACGAGTATTGATACCGGTTGACGCAATCGTAATCTCTGCCATGTACCACGTAAACAAAGCTGCCAGTGCACCGTACAGACACATCGATGCGTACATGCGATGGCGCATGGCGAATAGCGCCAGCCAGAGCATTGACGGCGCTGCCACGACGTAACAAATCATGCGAGTGATCTCCCATAGCGTCATGGCAACCTCGGTGCGATTACTGTCCACGCGAACATAAGAGCAACCGCTACGCCCAGGGCAATCACTATGATTTTATCGATGTTGGGCACCGGGCGCTGCGTTGCCATTTCGATGGCATACAGGCGACGGTCAAATTGCGTCTGTTGCTGCACAACCTGCGTCAGCGTTTGCGCCTGCTTCACCTGTTCTGCTAGTGCCTGGTCGAGTTTTGCTTCCATGCGCAACATAATGTAGTTGCTATTGCTTTGTCGCTCGTCCATATCATCATGCATTCGACGCTCCATGCGCGCCAGCCTATCGAGAGAATCGCCGCCGCTTCTGGCGTCATCTATGCGCACGGTTTGCTGCACGTTGCCCCGTCCAACTGTCACATCTTCCGCACCGTCTATCTTCCCTGCCGTTGTATCGCCCACGCTGTTACGTCCAAACGCTCAAACGAAAAAGGCGCATACTCGCTATATGGAGTATGCGCCCTGCTTACGGTAACGCAGTATTTACTTGTCGTGCCTGATATGCTCAATATCAGGCGGCCATTCAATGATGACGGTTTTAGCGCCAGGGGAGATGTTGATTACCACCTTCTGCCCGGTACTGCCTATCCCGTCAAACACATCTGGCAATCTAGCCGCTAGACGACTAAGAACCTTCATTGCCAGGCTGTGAGCATCGTTGCCGACTCTCTCAGGTAGCATAGCACAATCCCGGTGATTGTTCAATGGCATATCCCAAATTTCCCAACCCCGTTGACGGGTGAGTAATGCCGTGCTACAGTAAGAGAATGGATAACACGCTGTTGTTTTGCTTCTGCTTGCCAGTTGGCGTCGGCGTCGGCGTTGTGTATGGCGTGCTCATGCTGCGCACATTTGACAAAGAGCGTGGCAAGTGGAATGACTCCGTTTATGGCAAATGGCGCAAGAAGTGACACGAGCTACCTCTTATTGAACCAGCCTAGCAGCATGACTTTCAGTTCGCCGATTGTCCAAGTGAGTAAGATAATCCCAACAACAATCGGCAGAATTGCGCCCACTACGCAACCAAGACCGGCCACAAACGCAGCATCGATTGCTATCATCTTGCCCCCAGTGAGTTGACCTTGACTCTTCCGCCTACCTCTAGCATGTGGCGCAAGATTTGCAGGTTGACGCCTTGAGCATCAACGGTGATACGTTCGTTGTCAGGCGCACCTAGCAGCCTTTCGGCGGCTTGCCGCACTGTCACAGGCGTTACACCGTCGGCGGCTGCCCCGCTGCGGAGCCGGTTGTCACTCACCCACACATCCGCCGATTGCATCATGCCGTAGCCTGTTTTTCACGCATACGGGCGTGCAAGTCTGGCATATCGGCGCTGGACACGGTGCACCGCTCGCCCCGTTCCATTGCGGCTATAGCATCCTCAACCTTTGCGCACATCTGCGTTGGGTAGGTCGTTCGTTCGATGCTCATACGGCCGTCGACCAACTTGCACCAGTATGCGGTAGTCATACCGCCCGCTATTGCCATTATTGCATCTCCAGGTAGAACCAAAATGCAAGCAGCTTCTGCACGTCGGTGCGCAGGATTGCCCACAGACGATCCTTCTCGCTGCGGTCGTTTGGCTTGTGCTTGTTCACCATGTCAAACAATTTGATAATCGCCGCTTCTACTTCTTCGTTGGGTGACATCTCAGGCGTGGCCATCGGTTCATTCTCCAGTAGTGAATAGTCAGGATGCGGAGCGCCTGCCAGTATCATTTCGCCGCATTCTGGACAGTGAAACATTCCGCCCAGGTCGTTCGTCGGGTCGTAGGTGCATGTCACAGCCATACTTGCATCTCCCGTTTCGCTGCGTACCTCTCGCGCCGGCGCATTGTGCGCTTCCAGAAAGAGCGACGGATGTGCGACCACGCCAGCAAATAGCGCCAGCCGGTGATGGCGTCATGTTCCGCTCCGTTGCGTGCTGGTAGTCGCTGCCCCATCATACTTGCACGCCTAGCCCCTGTAGCCGTGTGCGCAGCGGCTGCAAATCATCCTCAGCGACATAGACGAATTCGCCCGATTGCAAAAGCGCCACGGCTGCGTCAACCGGCTCGCAGAGTTCCTGAAAGTTAATTGCATCGATTAGGTTGATAGACCGAACTTCTTGCGCTTCGAGTTGATACGCTTGCACTTGACACCGGTATGCTGCCATTGTTCCTCACTGTGCGCTCAGGTAGACGGCTCTAGGCTGCCGTCTACCTTCGGGTTAGTTTATCATGTTTATGCGCCGTTTTCAATCGTTTATGCGTCAATCGCCGCCATGATTTGCAGCAGGGCTTGCGGCTGGATCTGCCCCGTTGCCAGTTCAAACACTCGCCAGCCGTCAGCCTGCGCTGCGTTCATCTTCTCTCGGTCGTTGGCGAAACCTCTCCCCCGTGTATGCCGCCCGCCGCTGTAAATGCCGCCGTGCAACTCGATAGCCACCTTCGACGGTAGGTGAGCGTAGTCAAAGCGCCACTTGCGGTCATGCTTGAAGCGGTGTTCCTTGACCAGAGCAGGGCCGCCGAGGATGCGCCATAGGTCGTCAAAGCGCCGTGTCATGGCGTCCCTGGACGTTCCCACGATCGGCGGCTTGATAGGCGCAACGTTGCCCGCCACAATGCGCAGGTCTGGATTGCGCTTGAGAGCGTCGGCTAGTTCCTTCTCGGTCATGGTTGCCTTTCCTGAAATTGCCCGCAGGCTGGCCAGCCGGTGCGCCAGTCGGTCGCATAGCTAGCACTCGTTCTTGCAAGCGTGCACTTTGACCATACAGCTACCTGTTTGTAGCGAGCGAAGTGCAAACATTCGCCACATTTGCGCCCAGGCTTTGCACCGTGCACGGCGAGCATGTCCCGGATGCGTTTCGGCAGTTGCGACTGATTGAATTCATCAGTGGGAAAAAGAGTCTCTGTCACGGTTCACCATCCTCTTTCCATCAATACCCGCCGTTGGCAGCAGGTGCGCTCGGTGGCGGTCAATGGTGCGTTCAACCCTTCTGCGACAACAGCATCTAGCCCGAACGCCTCTGCCGCCGCATCCCAAGTGCCAAAGCGTTGCAGTATCCAAGCCGACGAAACCGGCTTGTCTGGCAGAGCATCATACGCTTTGCGCCGGCGTGCCCGTCCTGTGCCATCGTTCAAAGCATTGCGGACTCGCAGCCTGAATTCTGCATTCTGCAAGCAATAATTCTCATGTGGCGTTATCTGGTGTGCGCCATGTAGAGTGTTGCAGTAGCGGCACTGGTGCATCATGCGCTGCTCCCATCGAAAAGGTTCAGCGCCTGATAATGCGCCGGGTTGTAGCTCTCGCCGTGCCGCTGGCGCAGCTTGGCGATGTTGAGCGTGGCGAGTTCTTCCAGTGTCACGCCGAGCATGTCCGCAGCGTTGGCGATGTACCAGAGAGCGTCGCCAAGTTCTTCAATCAGGTGCCCGGCGTCAAGCGGCTTGTGATGATAATGCGCCTTCAGTGCAATCTGCGACGCTTCAGCGCCCTCGATTGCCAACTTGCCGGTCAGGTAAACGAGGTCTGCGCTATCGTTTCTGGTTTTCACGGCTTCGAGTTGGTATTCGTACATCTGCATGGTCATTTGCCTTTCGCTTCATAAACGTTCATTTGTCAATTCCCTCATATAAGAAACAAAACAGCCGGGGACTTTCAAGCGCCCAGTCGGTGATGGGTGCGACAACCACGAAGCACCCTCGCAACATCCCCGGCTGTTGTTCACTCAAAATGGAAGGTCATCATTGCTTGCTTGATACATCAATGCATTTTCTTCGTCACGGTGATGTGCGCAGAAGATGTCATCGGTCAGCGCTGGAGAGTCGCATCGTGACATGTCGCAGTGGCGCTTGAGATACTTTGCCATGTTGCGCAGTTCGCCTGGTTCGCCATTCTCCAGCGCTGCTATGGCGTTGGCGTGCACCCGATCTAGGTGCGCTTCAACGGCCCTTTCAGCCTGTACGGTTGGTTCGTTCTATAAAATCTAGCGGCGTGCTAGGCAGGCTCCGCAGCCGCCTGCTTGGTTTTCGATTTGCGCCGGCGTGCCTTCTGCTGCGCTGCGTCCTTTTGTTCGTTGCGTGCTGCGTTACGAAAACCAGTGACAAGGATTTGCGATTGCCGCAGAAGTTCCGCTGAAACGTCAACGGGCAAAGCAGGCAGCGCACGGTGAGACGCTGCCCGTTGTGGCGCTTGAGCATTCTGCAAGCCAAGAGCGATGATTTTGTCCGCCCTGGCGTCGATTTCCCGTTGCCAGGGGTCAGGGACGTAAACGCCTCCGCTGCCGATGACACGGCCGTTGACGAAGTTCAGGCTGATACCTGCTGCGAGTAGGTTGTCAACGAAGGTGCGCACTCGCAGCAGGTCGTTTTCGTGCTTTGCCTCAAGCACAGCTGCGTCAATGGTCAGGCTATCCCCAAAGGTTTTGCACAGGTCGTCAAGGCGTCGGATAGGCACCGTCCAGCGCTTGGCATTGTATGCCCATCCTGGTATCGCCTTGATTTTGGCGTTGACTGCCAGGTCAAAGGCGAAAGTGAGCAGGATGGTAATTGAGTCATGTAAGGAAGCATGAATTATCTGCATATTTGCCCTATTTTTCCCTCGCGTGCGCGTGCGCGTGCGATCCCGCGTGCGCGTGTGAGTAATTCATTGCGCTCAATGTGTTTTTGTCCCGTCACAATCATCGAAATTGCCTCTTTTTTGTGACACGTGACAGATTGTGACACTATTTTTGACCTTTTTCCCTATGATCGTGTATAAGGAAAAACCTTGAAAAACGTGTCACAATCTGTCACGTGTCACAAAATTTTGATTCCAGTGAAGCCACGTTTCTGCTTTCCGTCCAGACGATCCCGGTCACGAGATGGAATCAGCCCCTTGCGAATTAGCGATTGCGTCAATCCCTTCATCTGCTTAGGAGTCTGCCCGTTACGTTCGCACCAGGTTTTGTAACTTGAATAAAGGTCGGCGGCGGAAGTGAAACAATCCTTATCTGCATCAGACACCGAAGCGCATTCTTCTAGCCACGTGCCAACAGCGTCTAATCCTTCTCGGTGATGCTTCTTGAGAGTTTTGCTACTCTCAAGTTCTGGCAGGCCAGTCGATTCTAGCTTGTACCAGATTTGCGCACCTATGACAGCCCAAGCCAGCACGCCACGCATCATCTCAGATGAGCGGAGACGATGTTTGAGCGTTTTATCCTCTTTGCCCAGATGACTGTGCGGAAATTCGACTGTACGGATTCTGCCCCACACAGCCTCATCGTCGGGGTCTGCGTTAATCGGTTCGTTGCTGGATAGCCAGATTTTGAACTGCGGGCGATAGTTGAAATGGTTGCGATGTTTGAAAGCACAGTAGATTTCATTGCCACCTGTTAGCGATTTCAACTTTGCTTCATTGAAACGTTCGTAGGAGTTAGACTCTGCTGCTGCGACCATTCGACAAGCCTTAAGAGGCGCAAGGTCAAAGTTCTGACTATCGCCTGTGCGTTGCGCAGTGAACGTGCCGAAGTTGATTTCTGCTGCCAACGGCTTTCCTAGAACGGCCAGTATCGTCTCTGTAAAAATCCCCTTTCCCGCCCTCGGAGGTCCATAAAGATAGAACAAGACTTCTTCTCTCGTATGCCCGGTCAGGGTGTAGCCGATGGCAATCTGTAGCCAGTTCGCTTGAGTTGCGCCAACCGCATCTACAATCCAGTTTACCCATACTGTATCATCTGCCGATGGGTCATATTCGACGCTGGCGCAGTGCGTAAAGCGCTGGGTAGGTGAATGCGGCGTAAGCTCGCCGGTGCGCAAGTCAAGCACGCCATTAGCGACGTTTAACACGTCTGGGGAGTTGTCGAATTCGTCAACGTCCACCGTGATAAGCGTGCGAAACAGCCGTTTGCAATTGTGCATATGTTGAGCAGACCCGTTTGTTGCCTTGACGATAGCCTCTTTGTCAGCGTGTACGGCTGCAAGTCGGCGTGTTTTCAGCAAGTGCAAAACAGCCCTGTCAATGGCCGCCTCAGCCGGATCTGGTTGCCAGTGCGTGCCCGCCCAAGTCAACCAGCCTAGCGCCTCGCAATACAGAAACTTGTCACCAAACATCGCGTAGGCGCATTTGGCGTTGCCATCATCGTCGGGCGGTTCTGTGAGAAACGTATGTGTCAGGTCGTCTGACGGCTTCGTCTTTTGGCGCTTCGGCGTAGCCGGCGCTGTTGGTTCGGAGTAGCCATTGCCATCCGCTGATCCGTTCTTCGTGGAGACGGTTTCTGCACCGTTCGTGTAAACAACCTGCCCCGATGTGGCCATCCGGTGCGATAATGACAAAACTGGCTTTGTCGGCGCCATGCTTGTACTCCTCTGGCATAAACGGGCATACCTTCATAATAATTTTGCGCCCGGTTGTTTCGTGCACGTCAGTCTTTAGGACTGGAATATCGAGTGATTCCAAAACCGAATTGACCATGCGGAGAGATAGGTCAACGGCCATGCTGTCGGGTGGGCCTGGCATCCGCTGCGCCCGTCTGCCGGCGTCAAGCAATCTGCAAATGGCGTCGGGTAACGGGATGGGCTTAATTTCGTCGGGGCGGTATCCGGTTTCCCACTGGTAAGGATTGCCGTTGGGATGAATTGACGGCGGTAGCACGATGTAACCGCCCCACGCCTTGATGTCGATAGCAGCCGGCATATCGCCTTTGGCGTTTTCCCATCTGCGGCCATCCTGGACGTGGTAGAGCAGATGTGTTCCGCCGCCTCCTGTCAATGACGTGAGCGTTTCCATGTCGCTCTGCTGTAAGGGCCCGTTGCCCTGATAGGTGTCTTTGTAGCTATCGATGTCGATAGCCAGTAGGCTTGACCCGCCGCAATGGAGCGCAATGTTGGCATTAGGCCAGCGATCCCACCACGCTGTAACCTGTGTCGCATCCGGCGTCGCCTGGTATACGCCGATTCCGCCAAACGGCTCTTTGGTGCCAGGTCTCAGGGGAAAGATTGCCCAGCCGTGTTTGGCGTACCAGATAGCGGAGCGTGCTAACTGCGTTTTCATGCTGCCGCCCGCTTTGCCGTCTCAATCTCTTGATGGCACGAATAGCACAAGGCCACGCATTCATGAGGAAGTGACTTGCCGATTAGGTTGTAAGTGTCATAGCTCAAATGGTGCACCTGGGCAGTTCGGTCGTCTATCTTCCTTGCGCAGAGTTGGCAAAGAAAACCGTCACGTGCGATTACGCGCCGGCGCACGCCTTGCCAGTGTGACGACTTGAGATAGACGTTGTACTTGTCAAACCAAGCTGCCCGCTTTGCGGCCTGTTCGTCATCTCTCTGTGCTTGACAGTTCTGCTGATAAGCATCCCACATCGATTTCCGATATGCTTCCCACTGGTCAACCAGCGATTGATCGAATGCTGGCAGACGGGTCACGTCATAGCCGTTTTGCTTGACATTTCCGCCTGTTTGCCCGCACCGCTGGCATTGAAGGCGCACGCCTGGCCGGCCGGCGCTATCGATGAAGCGCACAGGGATTCGCATAACATGGTCGCAAGTTGTCAGTAGTTTGACCCGTTCGATGTCTGTCATATTGCCCATCGTAAATCATAAATGATAGATTGTCAATATCAAACGATAGACAATCGGCCAAATTTTAACGAATCCTCAATTGGCAGGATACGGATTGCCCCGAATGAGAGTATGCTATGGGGTGAGTATTGCCCTCGACGTTGCGGAGGTAAGCATGAGGGTTACGATCTCGCCAAACTCCCAACCTGAAAGCGAACCCATGCTATCAATTGCAATCCCTACCGCCCGCTCGGTCGATGCGGCCGCGCTACCTGTCCTTGTCGCTCATTTCCTGGAATCAAAATCACGATCACTGTCGCCCCGCTCGCTTGTCGGATACCAGCAGGATTTAGCGCCTATGCTGGCATGGTGGCAGCAGCGAGGCGATACCACGCTCACAGACGCCTCATTCCATGAGATGACAGCATGGATTGAGACGCACTACCGCAACGGATTTGGTCAGCCGGCCACTACGCAAACCATCTGGCGCACGACAAAGCGAGTACGCCAGCTTTTGACCTGGGCGCATGACAAGAATTACATCCCGGTCAGTTTGACCGATATGTGCCCGTTGTATCCTGACCCTGGGCGCGACAAGTATTTTCCCGACGCAGAAGATATAGCCGCTATGTTGGCAGCTTGCGCCGGCGAAAGTCGCATCAGGGACAGCGCCTTGATATTGTTTGCGGTAGCGACTGGCGCAAGGCGTTTCGAGATAGCCGCCGCAGAAGTGGAGCATATCGAATTCGACACGCCTGCGACCAACCTGGACGTTGGCGCTGCGCACACCGGATTTATCCACCTGCGCACGGTCAAGCGTGACACGGCTGGCAGAATGCGGCCGCGGTGGAGCATGTTCGACAGCGCCACCGGGCTTATGCTCAAGGCGCATATTCGATCGGCTGGGTTGACGAAAGGCAGCCTGTTCGGTCTGACAGACAACGGGATCCAGCTCATGGTGAGACGCACGGCAAAAGATGCCGGTTTGCCCCGTGCGCATCCTCATGCGTTTCGTGCTGCTTTGATTGACTACTGGAGAGAGGTCAACGCCACGTCTGGGCCGATGGCAGACATTGCCTTGAAATTGCAAGTGGGGCACTCGCTGAACCATAGCCAGGATGTGACGATGGTCTATCAGAATTTCCAGGACTGGAAACGGAATAGAGAACGAATCAGGGTGCATTACAGGTCGCCGGTTGAACTGCTTACGATAGACTGGAGCCGGTACCCGGTGCACATCGGATAGAGTGCTATCGCATGACGACAATTCCCAAAAGTCGCCAGTAAACAACGCTCTACCCGATGTGCATGTTTTTCGCGGGCATAGCATAGTGGCAATGCTCCAGGTTCCCAACCTGGTTAGACGGGTTCGATTCCCGTTGCCCGCTCTCACCCGATTCGTAACATCATTACGGGGTAGGGTGAAGCCGGTGAAACGCCTGTAGGCACCAAGTTAACGCATGGTCAACTTGTCGCAGAATCACCAGCATATATTGCAGTACGTTGTCCCTCTCTCACAAGTGCAACGTACAAACCACTCATAAAGCGTCATGGCATTAGGCTGTGGCGCTTTTTGTTTGCGCCACGCCCAAGCTGCCCTACGCCATAGCTAGTGCAGGTTGCGGATTTCGAGCGGCTTGGGCGACCACAAGAGGGGATGCATATCCATCTCCGCTAATGAGGTCAGCCGGCGCACAATCCAGGGCCTTTGCCAGTTTATCTAGCGTATCGCTGTTAAAACTAGCGCCGGCCATGAGCCGGTACAAAGTAGCCTCTCCCATGTCTGCACGCTTCGCAAGGTCGCGCACAGTCTCCCCCTGCTCCGCAAGCAAGGTTTTTACGAATCGTTCGTTAATCTTCACGGCCATTAGTGTACTCACCCCCTTTCATACCGCAACGATACACCAAGTCTAATAGATTGTCAATCAAATATGAAAATTCACCTTGTTACCTAGTTGACAACTATCTATCATTTGTGATAGTATATCGACAGTTAAGGATAGATAGTCAATCAGATGTCAACCAACAGGAGACGAAAACATGCTCAACACACAGACGCAGGCGGCGCAGAAGGTTGTGTTTATGCTTCCCAAATCCGACTGGCAGACCGGCTTCGACCTGTACATCGCTGGCAAGTCTGAGAGCGCCTGCAAGAACACGTCTCAGATTGCAGGCTGGTGGGCAGCGCTTGACGCAGAGGCTGCATGTAACGTCTGCGACCGCATGGCCGCCAACGGCAAGAGCGGCGCAGAGATGGATGACACACTCGACGGGTTGACCTATCACGAATGGCGCTACGGCACATAGTTTTCCATTCATTCCCATTTCCAAAGGAGTCACCTATGAAATTCATGAAGTCAGTTCCCGCAGATCGAAAAGCGCACGGAGGTTTCGAGTGGCCGGCTGAAGTTGGTGCCATCGTTGAAGCGCCAGATTGGAGTCCAGAACCTGTTTGCGGTGGTGGTCTACACGGTTTGATTGACGGGCGCGGCGATGTTGACCTGCTGTGCAAAGACGCGGATGCGGTTTGGTACGCATTCGAGAGCATTGACGCTGACGGCAATCCATCCGACGCCGACGCCATCGCCATCGACGATGCGAAGGGGAAATGTCGGCGCGCAGTGGTGCGCGCGGTTGGCGAGCGTGCGACCGTAACGCGGTGGATGGTAGAGGCCGGCTGCATAGGGGTGCATTTTGGCACAGCGACAGCCGGGGACGGTGGCACAGCGACAGCCGGGGACGGTGGCACA
>ERZ761591.111-NODE-111-length-17467-cov-4.705261_pt1 | contig 17467 bp, 16 predicted proteins | sample MGYA00512167_ERZ761591 | MGnify/ENA primary metagenome ERZ761591 (study PRJEB28899, sample SAMN03785559) | bioreactor sludge metagenome | biome: EBPR Sludge; feature: EBPR Bioreactor; material: 0.22µm filtered reactor supernatant | place: Saint Lucia: Queensland...
CAGAGCCACGACAGGTGGCTCGCCGCCTGCATTTCGATGAGCTGCTGCTTGAGGGCGGCGATCTCGGTGTTGACGGCGCTCGTGTCGGCCTGTTCGACGACGACGGTTGCCGCAGGTGCCGGGCGCGGCATCTCGTCGATCACCTGATAGCCGACGATGACGACGCCGCGGGCCTGGTCGAAGTCGTACTTGGGCAGCCGCGCCTGGTTCGGGCCGATCTCTGGCTTCGGCGCGAACGCGACCGGCATCCGCTTGCACTCGGGCGGGAGGGGCTGGGTGTCCTCGGTGCTTTCGAAGCGGAGGATTTCAGAGCCGCGGAGGATTGCGAATTTCCACATCGGACGTTCTCGTCGTTGGTGGCAATTACTGCTTGAGAGCGACCATGGCGGCGCGGAGCGCGGTCGTCGCCGCCTCATTCGCCCGCCCTTCGCTGCGGTCAATCAGGATGGCGAGCAACGCCTCGTCCGTGACGCCGTTTCCGCTGACCGTTCCGAACTCCCCGCTGATGAAGTCGAGCAGGAAGAGGCAGCCGTTCGGTCCCATCACCCTGTAGCGATAGACCATGCCATCGTCGCCTGGGTCGGCGAGCGCGTGCACGATCATCTCGTTGTTGCGGACGTCGCCCTTGTGGTCGGTGAGTTCTTTCATGCGGACGTCTCCTGCTTTCGAATTTCTCTGGTCTCGGCTAGCAGCGCGGCGCCGTTGGCGCGCATTGCCGCCTGCTGCTCCGTTAGCAGACGTTTCAGATCAGCTCGCGCCTTGTCCCGTTCGATCGCCAGGTTCACGCACCTCGCCTGCAGCGCCTTCGTTTGTTCGACGAGTTCGTCGAACATCGTTTGGCCCTCGTTAACGCCCTGCCCTGATGTCTCGCCCATGGTTGCCCTCAGATTGCTGCGAAGACCGGCACGTAGTAGGCTGTCGTGCCGATGTAGAACTTGATGAACCCTGCACTGTCACGGTTGGTCGCGTCGTCGAACTTGATCGTTCCGACGCCCGTCGACCGGGCAGCAAGATCGCTGGTGCCAGACAACGAGATGTAGCCCGCCTTGCCGCCGTGGTCGGACTGCGCCGACAGCTCACCCGCGCGCACCTTGGCCGTCGCGGTAGCACCGGAGACCTGCATCTCGAGCTCGGTGCCAGACGTGTTCTGGAAAAACCCGACCGCGTTGTTGCCGCCGACCAGGATGCTGTTCGTGCCGTTAGTGTTGAAGATCTGGAAGTAGCCCAACGATTGCGAGGTCAACAAGCGCCCGATCTCGTTGGCGGTCGAATGCACAGTAAGGTCGATGGACGGCCCCGTCATTCCAACGGCAATTCTGCCGCTCGGGACGCTCAGGCTTCCCGTCGTCACCTGCAACTCGGTCAATGCGTTGTTGTGAGTGAGGACGACGTTACCATTGTTAAAATTGATCGTTCCGCCCGCCTTCAGGAATGCGTTGCCCCATTTTTTGGTGCCGCTGCCAAGGTTCGAGGCACCGTCCGTGGCAGAGGCCACCATGGCGTCGAAATAGTAGGCGACAGACGCGCCTCGGAAGGAAAGTTGGTTTGTTCCGTGCTCAATCGTCACGTCGCCGGAGTTGAAGTCAATCTGGGCCGTGGCCGAGAGGTAAAGGCGCGAGAAGCCCTGGCCGGCCTGCCCAAGGGCGTCCGCCGCGTTCGAACTCGGCAGCCAATAGCCGACGCCCGCCGTCGCCCCAGGCATCGTCACGCCCCCAAGGATCATCGTCGAAGGCTGAACGACGATGAACTTGGTCCCGGTCGAGCCTGATCCTGCGCCGGCGCCGCTGAACGTGACGCCAGCCAGCGTCAAGCTGCCGCCCTGGTTGCTGCAGAAAGCGGTGAACGTCGCTGCCGACACCGCGTAGCTCGACGTCCCCGCGCAGATGAGGCAGCTCTCGCTCGCAATGTACCAGTGGTAGGCATACGACGTGCCGGAGATGGCGACGCTTGCCCCAGTCACGTATCCGACCGATCCTCCGTTGACCGCGGAGACGTGGATGCCGCCGGCGCAGTCGCCGAAATCGATGTTCCAGACATCGACGATGCCGTGCTGCGATGCGGAGATCAGCGTTGCGCCAGACCCGGACGCCTGCTTGAACCTGAACCCGTTCAGGATGACGCCGGACCAGTCGCGGGCCGTGAAGCAGGTTTGGCCGGCGGCGCACTGCCACACACAGTTTGACGGCGTCGCGCCGTCGCCAGCAATGTAGATCACATGGTTGCCCATCAACCGCTTGGTGTGGACGACGTTGTTCTCTGTGAACGTGCCGTTGGCGACCTGGATCGTCGGACCGTTGACGAGGCAGTCGATGTTGGCCTCGATGACATCGATTGCCTTCTGGATCGTCGCGAAGGCGGACCCGCTCGTCAGGCCATCGTTGCTGTTCGAGCCGCTCGCGTGGTTGACGTAGAAGGTGATGGCTGTCCGCGTCTGCCAGCGGAAGCTGTTCTCCACGACCCAGGCATTGTTGATCTGCGTGATCCAGATCGTCTGTGTCGGGTAGAGAGTGAATGACGTCACACCGTCGGGCGCGATCACCCACCCCCTGCTCGACGAGTTCGTGACCTTGAAATTGAACATTTCGTCGAAACCGCTGGCGGCCGGCACAGTCACAGTGCCAGCCGTCGTCACGAGCGAGAAGTGCTTGAGGTTGTCCCCAGTCGAAAGCGAGAATGACGCCGCCTTGTCTTCTTGCGTCATCCCGCCGGGAGCACCCTTGTCGCCTGTTCGCTCCCATATGATCTGCACGTTACCAGACGACAGCGACGTGACGCCGGAGACGTAGGTTACTGCGATTGTATGGAAAGTACCGCTGTCCGTGCTGGCACCGGTAATCTCGAAGCGAGCCTTGTTGGCTGGCGTCGTGATAGACGCCAGCGTCACGTATCCGCGGTGCGCCGTTGTTGTGCTGTCGTCCCACTGCGCAACGGCAGCATCCTGCGCCACGCCGAGTCGGTCCGTGTCGTGAACGTAGAGCGCGGTCGCCAGGGACAGGTTTGCGTTGTTGGCGCGAACCGTACCAGTAGCAGGGGCCGCCCCTATCGACGTCGAGAACGTGTAGTCGAATGACGCTGTAGCAGCGCTACCCGTCGATCCCGTGTCACCCTTGTCGCCCTTCTCGATCACGAGGACGGCGCAGTCGGTGCCGTTGGCGATCGTTCCCGTCGTCGCCAGATAGGTGACGGGGAACGTCCAGTAGCTCCCCTGATCGGTGCCCGCACCCGTGATGCGGAAGGCGTGGAAGTTCTCGGTCGCGCCTTCCTTCGAGATCTTCACGAGCGCGCGATCTGACGACGTGGAATCGTCCCACGTCGCGATGACCGCCCCCATCGACCCGCCGGCCGAGTCCGTCTCGGAAACCGCAAGCTGCGTGATGCTGGCAATAGTGGCGTTGTTGCCGGCGATTTTGCCAGTGCCAGGGTCGCCGCTGGTGGACGTGGACCACCGGTAGGGATAGGCGGCGTCGAGGCCGTCGGAGCCCTGCGTTCCCTGCTCACCCTGCGGCCCCTGCTGCGCGGTCAGCTCAAGGATGTTGACGTAGGCGTAGGTCTCGTACTCGGTGTTCCCGCCGCCCGTGGCGATGTTGAGCGCCTCGCCGAGGTCGCCGGTGTCGGTGTTGCTCTGAGCGTAGTATTCGAGCGTGATCGTATCCGACGCGGCAAGCGTGAACCCTGCGGCACCCGACAGAGTGACCTTCTCGGCCCCGGACAAGGGGTTGTTGATGCCCCGGTAGTAGATCGGGGTGCCCCCGTTCGCGATCTTGAGGCGGATGCCCTGCGTGTTGCCCGCCGACATGAACTTGGCGAATTGGACGTAATAGGTGCCGGCCGGGAGCGTGATTGCGTTCGATGACAGCGAGCACCCGGTAATCGTGTTGGTCGATTGGGTGCCGAGCGTTGCCGTCGTCCATGCCGCCGCTGTGGCCGAGCCTCCCGCCGTCCCGTCCGCGCGCTGGTCGAGGAACAGGGCCTGTTTGAGGGTAGAAGTGGTCGGCGCCTCGACGTTGCTCTGCGCGTTCCACGTTGACGTGTGGAACACGTAGTCAATCGCCTCATCCAGAACGTGAGCGCGCCAGCCGGCGGCAGGCGTGCGCCTGATCCATCCGCCGTTGCCGTCTGCCTCGAGCAAGTCATGCTCGGCATACGAGGACCATGTGCCTGTCGGGGTGCCGGTGATGATGTAGTAAGCCCCCGCGGTTGGCGATGTCGGCGGCGCTGTCAGGCGGTCCGTGACGATGAAGTCGGAGCGGTTCGTGCGGGCGAGTGCGTGCGGGCTCTCGATGGTCCACCCTGCCCCATCGGAGACGAGCCAGAACGTCTCCCCCCTGCCGGTGAGGGTAATGTGCGAGGTCGCCGGGCCGGGCTGGGCGATGGACTGCGACAGCACCGCGGAGATGGTGACGGTGTTGGCGGTGCCCGCGTGCCTGATCCCGACGCGCCAGCCGTCGCCAACCGTGACGGCGCTCGGCAGCGTCATCACGAACGACCCGCCGGTCGGGTTGGCGTTGAACAGCTTGCCATGGTCGGCGGTGACGATGGTGTAGGCAGCGGTCTTGGATGAGACGGGCGTCTCGGGCGTGGCGGACTGAGGCGCAAACGAGCTCGTGTCCAGAGCGCCGGGGATGTTGTCGCGCGTGATCAGCGCCGTGCCGGACGAATCCTTCACGATCACCTTGAACGCGCCGGTCCCGGTGTAGATGCTGACCTTTGTCGACCCGCCCTGCGTCGAGACGGGATACCCGCCCGTGTCGCCGTAGACGATGGTCCCGAGGGAGACGGAGAGCCCCGAATCCGAGTACACCGTGCGCGGCGTAATGGTCCCCGCCTCGTAGAACTCGATCGATCCAAGGCTCACGATGTCGCCGTCGGCGTCGGTGATCCGGTCGAGGATGGAGAGGACGGGGAGTGCGTCGAGCGGCATTGCTTTGTTAACCCGTGCTGGTCTAGGATTCTGGTGACGCTAGGAGGGACGCGAGATGGCCAAGCACTTCGTTTCTGTCGTCGGACGGCGCATGGAGGCCGTGATCGAGGTCGATGCGGATAGCGAGGCCGACGCCATCAAGGCGGCCGCGGCAAAGGCCGGAACGCTTACCGAACGGGATTGGCACTTGATAGACACGCCAGAAGTGGCCGGCGTGGAGCGCATCTATTCGGCTGCCGAGCGGCGCAATCTCGGGATGCCCCTCAAGGCGTGGTGAACCTGCCGTCGTCGCCGCGCGGCTGGCTCAGGCTGTGATGCGCCGATGCCGCCGCACCTCCGCCTGCCATCACCGGGATGGCAAAGTTCTCAAAGCCGCCACGCCGATTCGGCGCCGTGATCCGTCGCGCGGCCTGAGCCGGACTCAACCCCTCGCTGGCAATCAACTGCTGCAGTCGATCCAGAGCATCGCGGAACACCCGCACACTCGGAACCTGCGCTTCAGTAGCTCCCGCTGCCTGCGCCGCCTCGACGACACGTCTGCGGAAATCAGCCGCGTTGAACCCGGTCAGCAGGTTGCCGGACCGAAGATGATTGGCGACGGCCTGCCGGAACATATCTGCGCTGTTTGTTGTCGCGTCGTAGCTGAGGCCTGGAGCTGCCGGGTTTGAGCCGATCGGACCGCGCACGTTGCGTCGAGGAATCTGCTCACCTATGCCACGGAGTATACTCTCGAAATCCGTTGGCAGGTTGTTCGTCGGTGGCTGGACAGGCGGCGCCACGGGCGGCGGAGATACCGGCGGAGGCGGTGGCTGTTGGGGTGGAGCCGGCGCCGGCTCGTTTGCCCTCGTTGTGAGCGAAGTGACGCGGCCTTGCGGCGAAATTCCACCAGGAGCCAAGGCCGCCAAGTTCGTCGCTGCAAACCGCCCCCCCTTATAGCCAGTGATGCCGAACAAAGCCCCGATGCCAGCGTCACGCCACGCCTCTGGGCTTCTCATATAGTTCTCGGCCGCCTGCTGTTCCGGGTGGCCCTGCGGAAGACCTTGGTTCCACTGCGCTGGTGCAACGGCTGCCTCGGCGCCAATCATGGCTGGGAACGCATACGACCCTATGTTCGCCATGGCATTGAGGGCTCTCCCGATGATGCCATTTCCGCCCGGCGTCAGTGTGTTTTGCGCGTCTGTTGCAAATTGACGCGCAAGGGCGTTGTTGCCTGCGGTCAAGGCTGCATTTCCTTCGTCGACCATACGGTTGACTTGACCCGTCAAGTACCGCTGCCGAGCGGCACTCCCTGCTCCTCCGAGCATCCCGAACGCAAACGGTATGCCTATCTGGCGAACCATGTTGTTCGCCAGAATGGGGCCAAACTGCTCGCGAAACGTTGGGCTCTGTCCGCGGGAAAGATCAGTGACGCGCGATAACTCCTGATCGAAGGCCTCACGTAGAGGCCCCACAGCTTCCCGACGCTGGGTTAGTATTCGTCTGTTGGCCCCTGTTTGCTCATTGGCATAGTTCTGTTCTGCGACGGCAAGGGCCGCCTCCGCCTCTCGGAGGGTTCGTTGCCTGGATGCCAGCACCGGGTTGTTAGCCAAAAGTGTCTGCGTATACTGGTTATCCTGAAGCGGCTGAGGTGGCGTTACCCTCTTGGTCGCGCCCTTCGGTTCGGCGGATGCGTCACCCGATGTCCCAACCGCCAACGCGCCAAGCCCGGCAAGACCCGCTGTCGCTCCTGGGTTATTTCTGGCGAATTGGCCTGCCGCCATACCGGCCGGGAAAACAGCTCCCATAGCCGGCGCAATCATTGCGTTTGTGCCGGTAGCGCCGGGCGCTCCTGCCGCATAGTCTATTGCTGGCCCTGCACCCGTCGCCGCGCCACCTGCGATCATCCCCGGCACGCCAGCTATCAGGCTGCCGCCCCTGATCATGGCATTCGCGGCAGGAAACCCGCTCGCCATCCCGCCAGCCATCTGCACGACGGGCCCGGCCGCCCCCTGGTACTGCCGCCACGAGTCCCGCATCTGCGGCGAGACCATGCCGGTAATTGCGCTCGGGATGCCGAACGGATCAGCCGCAGAGGCACCGAAGCTGCCGGCGGCTTGTCCGAAGTCCTGCATCCATTGCTGGCGGCTGACGTTGCGACGTTCCCCTGGCTGCGGCCCGAGCGTCTGCCCTACGTCCTGAGGCGTTGGGCTTCCTGACTGGACGGACTGAGGGGCGAGAACGGGGAGGTCACCCGCAACCGCCATGTCCCGCATGAACGCGGCAAGCGCCTGCCGAAGTTGGGCGTCTCTGTTGTCCATCTACCTGCCCCCTGTCGCAGCGCCGGCCGCGCTCATGCCGGTTGCGATTGCCATTCTGTCGAGCATCTGCGCAAAGCGGGTGAGGCCGTCCCGGTCACCGGAGCGGCGAACGATGGCATCCAGGACGCGGGCCTGCTCTGCCGGGTCGGTCGTGAGGAGACGGCGGGCCATCGCGAGCGCCACGTCCTGACGGTAGGCGAACACGCGCTGGATCACGGTAGCGACGGCCTCGAAACCGAGATTCATGAGGCTCGGCGACTGACGGAATCGGTTGTACATGGCCGCGAGCGTGTCGCCGGCCATGGTGGCGTCATCGTTCATGCGCTGCGCGGTCTGAGAGCCGCCGAGCACCTGGTTTCTGGTCTGAACCATTCGCTGGTTGCGGGCCACGAGATCGCCGAACCGTTCGGGGCGATTGGAGAACACGCCGTTGCCCCGCGTGGCCGGGATGATCGACGACAGAAGCTCTTGCGCCCGCAACGACGTGAATGCGCGCGTGGCATCGTCGCCGCTCCGGCGGGAGCCGAGCAGGCTACGGGCGTTTTCGAGGACACCGACCCGGAACAATTGCTGTTGCCGCGGCGTCAACTCGCGAAACGCTGCGGCCGACACGTCGCTGTCCTCTCGAAGGGCGCGGCGCCCCATGTCGATGGCCTCAATGTCGCGCTGCCGGTTGCCCCATGCGTCGCGCGCCTGCCGATAGGCGGCGTTCTGTGTGATCGGACCCGCAACGCCGTCGACGTACCGGATGCCGAACACCGCGTCGTCGAGCGCGCCCTTGAACATCGTCAGCTCTCGCAGCAGCTCACGCTGGCCGCCCCGTTGCGCCGCCTCGATCATGTCGTCGAGGGCCCGCTTGGCTGGATCGTACCGTTCGAGGCGGGTTACGGGAAAACGCCCCGTTGCTGGTTCGGCTGCGAACAGGTTGAGCGCCCGTCGCATCCGGGCGGCAAAGGCGGGCGGGTATTCCGCCATGCGCAGAGAGAAGCCGGTCAAGACGTTCGAGAGGTCGAAGCTGGCCTGATTTGCCCTCGCTGCTTCGTATAGGCGGTTTCCCTCGGCTCGCATGTCTCGTCGGATGCCAGCCTCGACCCGCCGGGCGCTGTCCTGGCTCCTGATCTGTAGAGCGCGCTCGATTGATTCGAGGATGTTTGCCGCCTGCCCTGCAGGCTCCCCAGGCTGCGGAGCGTAGGGGTTTGCCGGGCCACGCTGGCGCGCTTCCAGAGCATTCCGGGTGAAGTCTCCCGCCTCCCCGCCTGCCCGGTACACGCTGCCGGTAAGACGGCGCATGGCGTCCGACGTGTCGGCAATCGCCTCCGGCAGCGGAGCGCGCGAGGCGGTGGCCCCGCCTCCGTGCATGATGGCCGCTTGCTGGCCACGGGCGAGGTCATCGGCGATTGCCGCCGGTGACGTCCCCGCCCTCCGCATGTTCTGTGCGAGGATCTGCTCCGCAGCCGCATCCGGGCCGCCGCGCCAACGTGCGATTGTCGGTGACATCGCATCGCGAACCATGCCCGCGCCACGGGTGGCGCCAGCTACAGCCAGCGGCGCGGCTAGTCCGAGGGCGGCGCCGTAGCCTGCACCAGAGATGGCGCTATCGACGCGGTTTCCGAAGCCGCCTTCACCGTCACCGAACCCGTGCACAGCACCGGCACCCGTGCCGTAGGCGACGCCGCGGCCGACCGCCTGCCCGACCGTCGCGGGGGCGCCAAGCACCGGCACCGCGCTTGCTACGCCGCCAGTGATCTGCAGCGCTGCGCTTTCGAGCGGGTTGGAGCGGTCGAAACGGCGATCTCGCGCCCTGTTGTAAGCCAGCGTCTCGTCGTAGGGCGCGCCGACCATGCCGCCGGTGACAGAGTGCAGGGCGCCCTGCGTTGCCGCGTTCGCCTCGTCGAGGAACGACCCGACGAGAGTGCCACGCGAGACGGCGCGCACGCGGTCATCGATCCCCGTCGAGTTGGCGTGCTCCGCCTGTACGTAGTGATTTGCCCAGATGCGCAGCGCGTCCTCGCGCATGGCTTCGGGCAAGCGAGCAATGGCCTGGCGCACCTGCGGGACGGGGGCGGAGTAGTCGATGGCGTAGACGGGCGAGTTGGTGCCAGCCTGCATGTGCGCCAGGTCTTGCGCCGTGTAGGCGCCTACGGATGCGGCTTGCGGTTGCTGAGGCGGCGGTGACTGGACGTCCTGCGACGCCAGCGCCGGCAACCGCTGCGCCTCTGGAATGAGGTTCCCAGCCCCGCCGAAGGGGACGACGGGCTGCGGCTGCACCATGCGGATGAGCTGATCTGCCGTGAACTGGCTCATTCTCTGTTGAAGCCCCCGTCAGCCGCCCGGCGGTAGCGCTGGCCGTTGATGGTGATGACTTGGCCGACCTGCGTTGCGTTGATCTGGTCGGCGGTTGTCGTTTGGGCTCCACCCTGGCCAGCCTGTGTCGGCTGCTGAACGCTCGCACCCTGCGGCGTGAAATAGTTGTTGCTGCGGAGCTGGGCGGCGCGCGCCGTATGGAAGCGGATGCGCTCTTCTGCCGCCTGGATGGCGCGGCGGATGATGGCCTCCCGCACTGCCTGCGGCTGGTTCGCGCTGCCCTGGATGTCGAGCAGGATGCGACGCTCGCCCTCTGTCGGCGCGGCGCCGAAGATGGCTTTCAACTGCTCGAGTGCTTGCGACTGCATGAGCTGGTTGAACTGCATCGTGGCCTGTCCGGCTTGCGCGCCGAGCGTGCCCGTGATGTTGCCGCGTATGCCCGCCGTCGGCCCTGCGTAGGCCTGCGCAGAAAGCTGCAGCGCCTGATTGAGCGACTGGATCGCGCTCTGGCCGCTCTGGATGGCCTGATCGCTCTCGCCGATCATCGTCAGCGCTTGGCTCGGAAGCTGCTGCGGCGCCGGTATCTGCCCCGTGAGTCCGTACATCTGGAACGGGGTCGGCGGCCGGCTCGGGTCCCAGCCGAGCTGCGCCGCCATGGCCTGGCGATCGGCAACATCGTTGAGTGGATTGAGCCTGCGAAGCTGCTCCTGCTGGATCTGAGCGGCCGTAAGTGCCGGCCCCGCGATATTCGCCGCGGCCCCCTGCGAGCCTTGCCAGGTATCGAGGCCGGTCGGGATAGGGATGCCGCGGTTGCGGAAGAACGAGGTCACGGCCGCGTGCTGCTCGGGAGACTGAACCATGGCGTAGATGGAGGCGATACGCTGGTCTCGATCGAGCGTCGCATTCGACACATTCAGGTTCGCCGACGCCAGCGCCGGTCCGTGCAAGTCCTGTGCTCGACGGTCCGCGTTGCGCGCCGTCATGGACTGCGTGTTGACGAGCCCTGTCTGCGCTGTCAGGTGCCGCAGCTCATACGGTTGGCGCTCCTGCGCCCGGTTCTCCTGCCCGACCAGCCCCGCCGTCTGTGCTCGGGTCTGATCCATTTGCAGCGGGTGCATCTCCTGCGCTCGGAGGTCCGCGTTCTGCTGCAACCCGAACCGAGCCCGGTCCATGTTGTTCTGCGCCATGAACTGCAGGGACTGGTTCATGGGCGCGAAGTTGATCATCGCGTTCTGCGGGTACTGGATCGAAGGCATCGGCAGGAATTGGATGGCCATTAGCGGACCCCCATCCCGTAGCCCTGCCAGCTATTGTCGATCGAGAAGTTGTTCATGGGGTTGGTCTTCACGCCGCCAGGCTTGCCAACGGGGTTGAAGGCGTTGTAGGCGCCGATCCCCATGCTCCCGAGGCCAAGAATGTTGTTCCAAAGCGCCCCGCTCGCCTGAGCCTCGGCGTTCCCGCGGTTGATCGCGTTGCCGGCGAGCTGCTGCGCGTTGCCGTAGTTGAGGCCCGCCAGCGTGTTGCCGTGCTGGAAGTCGAGGTTGGCGCCGAACTGGCCCATCTGCTGGCCCTGCTGGCCGAGCTGGGCGAGTTGGGCGAGGTACTGGTTGTAGTCCTGAGAGGCAATGCCCTGGTTGACGCGCGAGGCCTCGGAGAGCGCGTTGCCCGAGTAGTAGCCGCCGGAGGCGTTTGCCCGTCGGTCCACAGCGCGCTGGCCCTGGCTCTGCAGGTAGCTCATGTACGGCGACGACTGGAAGTTGCCCATGGCGTTCGTCTGGGCAGGGCGGCCGTTCACGCCCATGAAATCGTTATAGAGATTGTACGCACCCTGCCCGCCCTGCATATACGGGTTGATGCGGCTCATCGCGTTGGAATAGCCGGTGTTGAGATTGCCGGTCGCCGTCGCGAGCCCGTTGCCGAGATGGCTCGCCGCCTCCGCCTCGGAGCGACGCGCCGCCTTGGCGGCACCGGCACCGCTGAATGAATCCCACAGACTAGGCACGTGTCGTCACTCCAAAGCGGCGATGCGCCGCAGAAGATCGCGGAAGAACCGATGCCACACGGGATTGATCCGGCCGTCTTTCAGAACAACAGGCTCGGAGGCGTCGGGGAGAGGGACGTTCGCCATCAGCGCGGCCCCATCGGGGAACGCATCTGCTGATTGCGCGTGTTCGCGATGCCTTGCAGCGCCCGGTACCGCGCTTGCGCTGCGGGGTCGTCCGCGTAATCTTCCGTGTTCGGCAGGGCTTGGCCAATGATCTCGTGGTGTCTCTGGCCGACGACGTGAAACGGGTTCTGCCCAGTAGAGAGGTGGGCGAGCATGCCGTTGGGAGCCCCCGCCGGATACGAGTTCGCGAGCATCGGCGCAGCGAGCGCGTCCCGTGTCATCGCGTTGATGCTCCGGTGCATGTGCTCATGCACGAGGCTATCCGTATTGCCGTTCGGCGGCACAGATGCCCCGCCCGAATCCGACATCGGGTTGTAAAACGCCATATCGTTGCGGCGCCACGACTGCTCCGGTACGAGCCCGATCCGGCTCATATCGAGCCCGTACGCCAGAAGCGGGTCCGACAGTGCGCGACGGAACAGGTCTGTATACGTTGCCGCGAACCAGTTCCCAGGTCGGGCGACTGGCGCGAGAGCGTTGGGTTGCGCGTTGAAGTTGACGCCGCTCGCTTGCTGCCCAAGCAGATGGCTATGATGGGGCGTGCCATAAGCCATCCCAGCATAAAGCAGTTGATCCGGGCTGTCCGGCCGCGTATCCGTTACTGCGTAGACGGGATTGTATGGCATCAGCCGAGCCTCGTCAGATCGGCAGACGCCGACATCAGCCCGCGCACCACATCGGCGCTCATGCGCAGCCGGATCACCCGCCCCGTCGCCCGGATGAGGCCGAGCCGGTAGGCAGAAACCGTCGTGAGCTTCTGGTTGATCGTGCCGACGCTGATCTGCCGCTCGCCGCCGAACGTGTCGCCGCCGTCCTCGGAGGTGTCGAGCATGATGCGGGGCGTCTCGTTATCGTCGTCGCTGGTGTTGAGCCCGACGCCGGGGATCGCATCGACGTGGAGCGCGTTCATGATCATGCGCGACGGAAACGCATGCACCATCGGCGCCCTGATCTCCCACTCGATCGGGTCGGAGCCCTCCGCGTACACGTCCGGGCGCATGGCGTAGAGCGAGGTCGTGGAGGCGTCGCCGGCGAGCAGCGTGTCGCCGAGTCGCTCGACAACGGAGACCCGCCAGCGGTCCTGGCCGTGGGACTTGCGCTCGTGCCAGAAGCCGGTGCTGGCGTCGAACACCCACGTTCCCGAAGGGCTCGAGAGCGCATAGAACTCGCGGCCGGCGGAGGCCCACGAGGTCGCGAACAACGTGCTCTTGTCCGTCGTGTCGCGGATGAAGCGGTTGACCGCGTTGTTGCTGATGACCTCCGGCGTGTAGCCGTTGAGGATCCGCACATCCTGCTGGTTCGAGACGAACACCAGCGTCTGCTTGATCGGCTGCACCGTCTTGCCGGCGAGGCACCCGATCTCGACGGACTGGCCGCGAGAGAATGGGAAGTTCGTCTCGCCCGTGTTGGACCAGAACTCGATCGAGGCCTCGCCCACGGCGACGAGCTCGCGCCCGCGGCGCGCAACGCACCGGAGCGCGTCGGCGCTCGTCTCCGCAGTCGCGAAGTCCAGCGCCTCGATCGTCTCGCCGTCATCCACGCCCGAGGCGTACATGCGGCCGAGGGAGCAGGAGAACACGAAGTAGCCGTCGATGCACACGACGCTCGACGGCGGCGGCAGGTCGCTGTCCGAGACCGTCGTCAGCACGCCACCCGATGCGATCAGGTAGGTGCCATCGCAGACGATCGCCACCTGCGGATTCGGCGAGCGCCGGTTCCGGGCGAGGTAGACCGGGCCATCCGAGGGCAGGCCCCCGAGCACGGTGGCCGTGCCCGCCTCATCGACCTGGAACACCAGCCGGCCAGCGACGACGATTGCGTAGCTCTCAAGCGCGAGGATCGCCCGCACGCCAGCCCCGCCAGTGAGCGTGGCGAGCGCCTCGAGCCCCTCGATCACGTAGAGCGGGAACGGCACCCGCCCCTCCGCCCCGCGGCTCTCCGCATAGGCATTGATCAGCCGTCCAGGGCCGTCATAGCCGTAGGGGCCAGGGTTGGAGCTCGTGCCGAGGGAGATGGCGACGCGGGGCATCAGAAGTATTCGATCTCCACGCTTTCGCCAGCGCTCTGCTTGGCGATGTGCCGGCGCAGCGGCATCAGCAGTGCCTCTTCCGTCGCCATCTGCTGCACAGGCGAGCCGACATCGACCCCGAACGGCCTCCCGCACGCATTGGCGAGCAGCGCCACCAGGGCATCGACGACGACATCGGGGATCTCCGATGTCGTCGCGTCCGTGTTGGGCCAGTAGACGAGGCCCAGGTCGCGCCAGACTGCGAGCTTGGTGTCGTAGACGCCCTCGACGAAGGACGTGTCCTCCGACGAGGGGTCCGTGAGCGCGTCTGCGACAGGGAGGCCCTGCCGCAGCACGCGAATCGCAAGCTGGCGCTTGGTGAGGGCCATCAGCCCTTGCCCTTCTTCTTCTCAGGCGCGGGGGGCGGCGGAGGCGATGCCGCGCCTTCGACGACGAAGTGGCTGTTGCCAGCGATCTTCGCCTGCACAGCCGCCGGCATGTCGGAGATGTCGATCGCCTGCCCTCGCGGGAAGATGCGGCCGAACGCCTCCAACGCTGGCGTGGTGTCGTCGCCGTCGTGACCGACGAACATTGCCTTCATGGTGCCGACCTCACGCCGTGGTGCTGGCGGTGAGCGCCGTGGTGCTGAACTCGTGGTCGACGAAGTAGAGCACGGTCACGCTGAGCGTGCCGGCCGCACCCGTCGCCGAGGCCGTCTTGATGTAGGCCTTGATCAGCGTGTCGGCGGTGTACTTGTACATGAAGCCAGTGACGGCGATCGCGCTCGAAAGCGTGCCCGCCTGGCCGATGGTGGACGCGGCGAGCAGCCGGTCCTCGTCGCTGTCGTCGCCGATGTCGATCACCACGGCCGGCGAGCCGTTCGTGTCGATGTCGGTGGACATGGCCGTGATGCCGACGACGACCGCGCCCTTCGGCAGGTAGAACAGGCCTACCTCGTCGTTGGCGTTGTCGATCATGGCGGTGGTGAGCGCCACGTTGGTCACGGCGGCGGTGAGCCCCCTGTGCCCGATGGTGCCGGCGCGCGTCGCGAACGACCGGCTCTGGTCCGTGTAATAGACTGCCATTGTCAGTGTCCTTTCAGATCAGGTGCCGGATCAAGCGTCAGCCGCGGCGCTGCAATAGATCGTCGAGATGCCGAGATCCTTGCGTGTGCCGGAGCCGTTGGCCCATTCGAGCTTCTCGAGGCCGTAGGCGAGCTCGATGCCGACGCCCTTGACGAAGCCGTAGTCGGTGATGTCCGAGACGGTCGGCTCGGGCGCCTGGTGCATGACGTGAGCGATGCTCTGCGCCCCGCACAGGAAGTTGGCGCCAACGTCGATCGACGACGCGCCGACGGCCGAGAGATGCGTCTTGGTGTTGACGCCGGCACCCTGGCGCGCGGTGTAGAACTCCGGGATCTCCCGGATGATCACGCCGTCATAGATCAGGTCGCCGTCCTGGAAGAGCGGGTTGGCGTCCACGTCGCGCGGGCGCGCGTCGCGGTTCGCCGCCGTCATGGTGCTGTTCTCCTTGAGGTCGCGGAAGCACAGCGGATGGGCGAACATCACATAGTACTCGCGCCCCTGCGTGCCGGTCTTGAACGGCCGGATGTGCGGGGAGGCGATGCGGGCGCGGCGCTTGGCGAGGCTGATGATCGACGGCGAGAGCTTGTCGGCCGTGCTGTCGACGTTGGCGAGCGACGCCGAGTGGTCGTTCGACGAGTTGTTGGCGACCGCCGCACCGAACAGCACGCGATCCGCGTTCGCTGCGAGCCAGGCGTCCTTCGTCGCCTCGGCGGCGGCGTCGTAGGCCGTGCCCTGGATCGTGTGGAACGAGTTGATGATCGCGTACTTGAGATGCTCGGACGCCCAATCGCGAAGCTGCGGCGTCGCCGTGCCCCACACGTCGGACGCGCTCTTCTCGATGTCGAACTTCGACATCTTGACGGCGTTCCGGTAGTAGGCCCACGTCACGTCCTTGTAGTACTGGTCGAGCTGCTCCTCGTTGCCGGTGAGCTGGGTGTTGCCCGAGACGCCGGTGGCCTGCAGGCGGGCGATCAGCGGGACGCGGATCGTGTACCCGCCCTTCTCATCCGCGATGGTGTGGATGATGTCATTGGCGCTCGCGCCCATGTAGGGCGTGAACCCGGTGTCTCGCGTGTACTCGCGAAGCACCTTCTTTTTCCACTCGGTCCGCTCGAGACCGGTGAGGATCAGTGTCTGTGCCATTGTGGTCTGCTCTCGTCAGGGTGACGAGCGATCAGAACGCCCTGCGGTTGCGGTCGTGCGCGAATGCCGCATTGATCATGGCGCTGTCGCTCTGGGGAGCGGCACCGACGTTGACGCTGGCCGAGGTCTGATCGGCGAGCGAGGTCGGGAACCGCGGCTGCTGCTGCGGCTGCCCATTGCCCTGACCCTTCTTCAGCCCTTCGAGAGCGCGTTGCGCGCCCTCCTGCCGCAGGCGTTCCGCATAGGCGGCGGGATCGTTGCCGACCTGTGCGATGACCTGCTGCTGCTGATGCCACTGCACGAGCGTCCCGTATGGATCGGGATACTGCGCGAAGGCGCCGAGCACGTTGTTCCGCTGCGCAAACTGCATGGCATCGTTCACGGCCTGATCGCCGAACGCTCGGCGGGCCGAGAACTCGCTCATGTTGAGGAACTGGTCGTGTGCCTGGCGCTGTACGGCCGCGACGCGGGCTTCGACGCTGCGCTCCACCCATGTCTGAAACCCTTGCGGGTCGACGACGGGATCGGGCGCCTGCTGCGGCTGCTGTGGCTGGACATTCTGGGGTCTGGAATGCTGGGCAGTCTGCTGACTGGCGAGGATCTGGCGCATCTGCTGCTCGTAGGCAGACAGCCGGCCATTCAGCTCGTCATTCAGCCGCTCGGCCTCGCGGCGCTTGGCCGCTTCGGCGTCGAGCCGCCCCTTCGGGATCATGAAGCCAGGATCGTCGCTCCCGGACGCTGCTGGAGCCGGGGCAGTCTGAGCGTCGGGCGCGGGCTGCGCCTTGGGCTCGTCCTGCTTTACCGGAGCAGCAGCGGGCGCGGCGTGATCGGCGCCCCTGTCGCGGTCGGAGAACATCGCATCAGTGATGGCGGAGCCCGTAAGCTCCTGCGTGGCCTGGTCCATTCTATCCTCTTGGGGTGCAACAACCGGTGTCGCCCGGTGTCATGGCGTGATCGCCCGATTTCGCTCGGCGGCGGCGGATTACGCGGGAGGCAACATCGACGCTAAATTCGGATCGACCGGGAGCTCGCCCGGCATAGGGGGCATAGGGGGCATAGGGGGCATAGGCCCGCCCTGCATGCCTCCGGGCGGCATCGGGCCACCCATGGGATTGTCGTTCATCGGCCCGCCGGGCGGCATTGCGCCCATGGGCAGGATCGGGGGCATCATGATCGGCGGGCCTGCCATCTGCATGGCGAGGTCGCCGGTCTGCATGTTCACGGCGTCGGCGTCGGCGAGCGTCTTGACCGTCTGCGCGCGCTTGTAGTCGATCTCCGCCTTGCCCTGCTCGAGCTCCATATCCATGCGGGGGTCGGGCTTCTGCTCGAGGCTTTCGAGGAGTTCCTGCTTGTTCCTGAGCGAGCTCGCCTTGATGACGGTCTGCGGCGGGATCGGGATACCGGCCTGCGCCATCTTCGTGAGCTGCTCGAACTCCTCCTCCTGCATCGTGATGGAGTCGGGGCCTTCGTCGAGGATGATGTCGACATCGATCTCGGCCAGGATGTTCTGGCCCTGGATCTGGCCCATCGGCCCCATCTGAA